>Ga0123341_1004711_pt1 | contig 12035 bp, 8 predicted proteins | sample Turbeapinknodule_FD_89959 | JGI IMG/M metagenome (GOLD analysis project Ga0123341, IMG submission 89959) | Root nodule microbial communities of legume samples collected from Mexico - Turtle bean Mexico pink nodule | ecosystem: Host-associated > Plants > Roots > Nodule | place: Mexico: Nepantla... | reverse complement strand
CCATAAATAAGTAATTTTTTTAAAAATATGACAATAATATCTTTATTTTTGAAACACTTGTATAAAGAAATTGTCAGAGTAATTTAGTGATTTTGAATTAAAAGTTACAGTAAATTTTATACAGTTTTGATAAGTGTTGATATATTACACTGATTACAATTAAAAAAGAATGAATATTTTATTGAAATTGACCATGAAGTGTTTAAAAAGAATGAAGTAAAGTTTGTATTTACTTATATACAATTCATTTATATGCAATATATAATCAATTTATATACAATGAAATATACTAATATTTAAAAGTGAGATTTTCAATAGAACAATTTAAAATTTAAAAATTGGATTAGAGAGTAAAAAAGTAAGACTTTCCTAGTTTGATACATGTAGTTGTCGCATTTGGTTATGAAGAGGCACATGCAGAGGGCAAGCCATGGTCACAACCCCTCCCAAAGAACTTTCGACAGCCATCAGCATGATGACTGAAGACACCGTGTGGATTGCGCGTTTCTCTCTCATTGTTTTTTCAGAACAAATTCTACCACCACCCACCATTTAATAATCTTTCTCTCTCTCTCCCACACACCACAATTATGCTCCTTTGACAGTTATCCGCACAGCCACAACAGATCTTGGGCCGAATTACCATCCCTTCAGAAGGTTCGTTTTTTACCACGCATGTTCCCTCTTTATGTGCCTGGGACAGTGTCTGTGTTACAATCACCAGGTGTTTTTGTTTTGATCAGGTTAGTGTTTTTGTTCCCTGTCTTTGACCCCTCAAACAATCGCCAGGTGTCTGCTGTTCATGTTTTGCACAGATTTTGAATTCCTGGCATATGCCTTAAATCAGTATATATTCTTATTTGATAGATGCATGAGTATAGGCTGCAAGCTCGAGATGTAGTATATAAATATTTTTTTCAAAGATTTTATTCTTGTACTGCAAGTTTTACTTGGTTGGCATATATTGTTTATCTGAATTTTTGAATGGTTGGTTGGTCTTCTTCCACTGCGTAGGTCTATTTCAAGATACAAATATTCGCGGAGCTTTGAGTAGCTGCGTCATATACTACAACTCTGGCCAATTCTCTAGCAATATTTTCACCAACTGTTGAAGGTGTTGGTCATTATTCCTTTTGTGGTTCGCGGTTTTGTGTTGACAGGCTCCTATCTCTTGTTCTGCACCTTCCCATCGACTATGGCTAACTTTTGACTCACTCTTGCTTCAATCTTACTGCTACGATATAACTGAGTCAAACAAGATGTGAGTGGCCATAGGATTATAGGAATCGTGCAAAGTTTGAATTCGCAAGAGGATTGAATAAAGTTATAAAAAGGATTCAGAACAAGCTTTATCTTCTGTCATGGCCTTGTGCAGGTGTTTCTCCTTCTTTACTGGAAAGAAAGAGGGAAACAAGGTAACAAATATGTACTCATATTGGGTGTGCTTGATTTCTATTTCAAAAATCGTATTTGGTGTGTTCGATTTCTATCTTCAAAAACTATTTTTTGTAATAAAAACAAATATAGTAAACAGATATCCACACTCAGCTCATATCTCACTCTACCTGCTTCAGCAACCCGTATATCTTACCTGCTTTGTTTACTTCTTCAGGGTACTGCTGAAGGGCCTTTAACAGGGGACCTTAAAGCTCAACTTGGTGAAATACAGCACCCGAAGATTTCAACAGAGAGTCGTGATTTGAAGCCGGCCACCCTCGATGTCACGGTACCCTTTGGTGTGCAGAAGAATTCAAGGGGAAATGTGAGGATCATGAATCTTGAGAGTCCTGTGAAGACTGAGGTGGAGGAAGCTTATGAAGGGGAAGACGAGCATGAGGAGTCTCCTTCCATCAAGAGGGAGCTCTCTGATTTTGATCTTCAAGTCCACCAAGCTGCTGCAAGCAAAGGAGGATATGATCCATCAAATGAAGAGATAGAATACCCCAGTCCGTATGAAGACCAAGCTAACATTCAATTCGAAGACAGAGACCATAAATACAGCAAAAAGAGTGATGATATAATCCAAAGTGGACATGTCAGTGATCCTGGGATTGGCAAGGCTGACTTTTGGGCTTCTCCAGAGCTCAAGAGATCTTGTTCTGACCTGGAAAGAAGGGATGTATTTATGAAGACTTCTCATCTCTTTCCAACTTCTAAGTCACAGTCTTTTGAGGATTTGAAAGGATTATCAGCATATCAGATGGTTAATCTAAGCCCCAGGTCTGCGATGACTCACTGCAGTGCTGATAGAGTGATGTTGAAAAGGCATTCCTCAAGTCAAGTTCTCCCTTCTAGAAGTAAAAGATTGTGGTGGAAGTTGTTCCTGTGGAGCCACAGGAATATACATAGATCTAACTTAAGCAAGTCGACACAAATACATCCTGCAATTGCAGCTTTAAGTAGTCAATGTGGCTACTCCTCCGACACCGTTGAACCAAAACAAGGCAAGGCATTGAGACACGAAGAATCACCCTCACCAACCTCATCTTTTGGGGAATATTTTCAGAAAAGCTGCGATGACCAAAATATTGATAACCAAAGGTGGAGCAGATTTCAGAAAGAGAATTTTGGATTTTGGCCACAAAATCAATGGGTGGCTTTCTCAACAGAATCATCCTCGCTTAGCAGAGTGGATGAGTGGGTGAAAGATCTCGAAATTCAGCAGCCACCTCCTGAGGATGATTTTGGTGATGACAGCATTGGAAGCATTGCCTTTCCACCTTCTCCTGATGATGGTAGATCAATTGCAAGAAGCACATCTGAGTTGATTCGACATCCAGATGCCAATATTTCAAAAGATATAATGAATGCCAATAGTCTGGTCCAGTCCCTGAACCCAGCCTCAACTGCAGCTCATATATCAGGCATTGGTATAAAAGCCATCCCCTCCCTTTCACACTTCTTCAGTCTCCGCTCTGTCAATTTGTCAAGCAATCTTATAGGTACGCTTTTCTGAGAGAAAAAAGTTACCCTTAACATCACTTACTCATAATAATAATAATAATACTAACTAAACTGATTTGTAGTTCACATCACACCTGGATTTCTCCCAAAGGGTATTCATACACTGAATCTGTCAAGAAACAAAATCAGCACTATTGAGGGCCTCAGAGAATTAACCCGGCTGCGGGTACTTGATTTAAGTTATAATCGCATTTCAAGAATTGGACAAGGTTAGTTTCTATATTGGCTGATGCTAAATGAAGGATGTCACTTCTCGAATTTTTTGGCCATGTGCATTATTTTCTATAATAAAATTATCCACTATGTTCTTATCAGGATTATCAAATTGTACCCTTGTCAAAGAGCTATATCTTGCCGGAAACAAGATAGGTGATGTTGAAGGGCTACACAGGCTATTGAAGCTAACAGTTCTGGACTTGAGCTTTAACAAGATCGCAACCACAAAAGCATTAGGCCAGCTGGTGGCTAACTACAACTCACTCCAGGCCTTGAGTCTGCTAGGAAATCCAATTCAAAGCAACATCAGTGATGACCAGTTGCGCAAAGCAGTTAGTGGTCTTCTTCCAAAGCTTGTGTACCTGAACAAGCAATCTATCAAGCCTCAAAGGGGACGAGAAATACTCACTGATAGTGTTGCCAAAGCTGCCCTTGGGAACAGCGGCCACAACTCCTACAGAAGAGTACTAAAGAAAGCTGGTGGCCAAGGAGGCTCAAGTTCCTCCAGTGTGCATAGAGGAAGTGCTAGTGTTTCCCACAGTAGCAGGAACAGGTCAAGGAGCCGAACTAAGCGTCATTAGTTCTCGGTAAAAGGTGCAATTTATCAGTCTATTTCTAAAGTGGAGGAGTTTATCAGTCCGTTTCAACCTGTTAGTTATCTTGGGTATTTGATTAAGATCGCTCTATTCATGAGATTCTCTTGGTTTAAGACTTGGAATGGAAGTACTACAGCCTTCATCGTTTGGCTGGTTTCCCTATATACTACTTAAAAGTGGAATAATGAAGAGATGAAAATTTGTGGATTTCCATCTTGAAGAAGTTTTTCTGCAGCATTTTTTGTCTTTTTTTTGGCAAAGCGACACTAGGTTTGAACATTTTAAGTTGCTCTAGAATTCCCTCAGTCATTGTCATTAGTAGTGATCAATGTTGGATATAAAAAATTTGGAATTGAAATAGAGAATGTTCCATGAAACACTACATAATCAAATTGTCGCCAAATCTGTTATAGTTTCTCAAATATGGCAGTAGATTCTGAAACCGAAGAGCCAAGTTATGATCCATAAACATCAAGTCTGCTTGACGGCATTTCTTTTAGGCTACTGCTCTTCACGAGGTCGTATTTCAATCGCACAATTTGAAACTTGCAGGTGGATTTTTGCGGTTGCTAATAAACATAGTACTTCTCGAGTGCCACGTTTTTCAGGGCTCATTACGAACAAAGTCAAATCCGAAACACAGAATTTGAGTCCTAGAATAATATAAGGTAGCCCAGCTAAAGATGATAGCTTGTAAACAGGCTAATAACAGAGTTTTTCATATAAAACAGAGAGGTATGTGATCTTAGATATATACATATAAAAACAGCAGAAAAAGAAGATAGGGTCGTAGCAGTTATTTTGTTGACCCCTGGGAACGACCGAACGACGCTATTAACAACAAATTCAGAATTTTGGGTTTATTTTTATAATTAAAGACTTTTTTAAAAAATAGTTTTTAATTTTTAGTGACTTACAAGTTCATGGTATAAAATTTACTGAAACTTAAGTAGTAAAGTTCATCGTCTAAAATATATTGTTACTGTAGTTGTGAGAAAGACTTCGCTAAGTTTTTAAATTCTTATATTTGAATTAATTCAAATTGACAGATCTTACACTTAACCATTAAGATCGTAATGTCTCTTTTATCTTCTTTCCCATTTTCTATTTTGTTAATTCTTTAATGAAATTATCATTTTCCATTTTATTAATTTCATGGAAATTTTCGATAATAAATGGATCAAATATTAGATACTGATGCTTGCGTCCCCAACATTTTCATAACAGTTTCAAAGGGTTTCGTTGATAGACTATTTACCCACCCATTAAATTAATAATTTTCCAGGCACTATTTTATGATGTGTAGATTACTTCTAAATAATTGCCCACCTGAGCAACACCAGTGGCTGTTGGGTACACAATGTTACGTATGCAATAGTAAAGAACTTCTGAAGCAACATCATTGTTTAGGTATTTGATTTGTTACTAAATGAAACACTTCTGCCGCGAATAGGAACAATTTGTGTGGTGGGGGGAGGCTGGGGCACAGACACCAATTTTCTTCAAGCAGAAGCAGAAGATAGACCAAAAATAATGCAAATTTAAGAGGAATGTAAAAACACCACATATCGTGGTTCTCACATTTAAATAAGGAGATATAGTCTTGAAATAAGAAGTCAAACCTAACAAATTTCAATCAATAACAGAGAAAAATTATTGATTTTTTTTAAGCAATAGAGAAAATATTGATATTATTTACTTTATTTTAATAACTAAGGAAGAATTGCAGTACAAAAACTATGGAACCTCAATGCCCAGATAGAAAGTTGAAACTTTGGAACCTTGTGGCTATATAACTCAAGAAAAATATACAAGGATTGGGAGTACAACCAAATCTAGATAGAAAGTTGAAACTACTGAACCTTGTATACCCAGATAAAATGACAGAGAGACTTAAAATCCTTGCCACTTATCCAATCTTCACAATTCCTCCGTGGAATCCAGGAGGACCCGTGAAGCCAATAACCAGCATAGACATGGACTAAATTTTCAAAAGAAACTCTAATCTTTTTCAATTCCATTATCAAAAAGTCATTTGATTTCTGTTTAAGAGAACCCTTAAATTGAAGAGTTCCAAATTCCAATCAGTCTTTCTTTTCTTAACTTCCAGACACATTTCATTCTCCTAACTCAGCACAAATTTCTCTTCCTGGGAAGCACACCGCAAGTAACTCAAAAGCATCAAGTCAAATGCTGCTCTTCCACCCCCAGATCAGGTTCCATTTGGTCCACCTGAGCATACTTATAAAGCTTCTCATTAAACACCACCTGGGGGTCCTTCTCAATCAAAACCCCATTCTCATCATAGGCATCCTTCAAGAACACAACCCAATTCATCTCAGTCCCGGCCAAGTAAAACGCTCGTGGCTGCTTCCGCAGCATCTGATAAGTATGCTTGGTCAAACTAAACTCCTCCTTGAACTCCACAAGGTGATGAATGGATGCCCTCTTCTCCAAAGTCAAGCTCAAGAACTCATGAATCAACCCAACCCTATACTTCTCCGCCTCCAACGTCCACAGATCAAACCTGTGCCCATCCGAATAGGGAGACACCAAGGGAAGCGAGTTCAGCAAATCAAGCTTCCTATTATCGTCCAATTCCAAATCCAAATCCTTCCCGTGCTTCACGGGAAACCTAAACTTCCGCTTAGCCGAATCCTCGTCAACAACGAACTCCCTCTCAAGAGCACTCACGGCGAGAAGTGGATCCCACTTCACCAACTCGAGCACCCTCTTGCCGTCGCCGTCAACCGCGATTTTGAAAAGGTCGGGGTATTTGGAGACCCTGTCGCGGAAATCGTCGGGGATGCCGAAGAGGGTTCTGCAGTGGTGGATTTTGCTGAGAGGGATGCGGTTGCGCGCGGACATCATGATGAGTTTGCGAACCTTCTCTACGCGGTTCAGTTCCATTGCGTCCATGAGGGAGTGTTCCTCTGCGAGAAGGTCCTCCATGAGATCGGTTAAACCGAGCCAGGACTTGCCGTCGGTGTGACGGTACGTTTGGAAGAGGAGGGGGTGATGCTGGAGGAAACGGGAGACCTTGCGGCCGCGAGGGAATCCGAGCTCTCGGTGGAGCTTGCCGGCGTCATCGAGGCGGATGACGTGCTCCGGCTGGGCGGAGAGGAACTGCTTGGAGCGCGTAACGAAGCGGAGGAGGGCGTCGCGGTGGAGAATGCGCTCGAAAGAGGGGATGCGGTTGGGCTGAGTCTGAACCAGGGTGGTTCTAGGGCTGGGCTTGGACTTACGCTTTTTCTTGAACTTTTTGGGGGTTTTGGTTACAAGGAAGGAGGTAGAGAATGGGGCTGTGTAGGAGATAGGGTTAGGGTTTAGAGTATTTGAGGTTTTGATGGTGGAGACGAAGGAGAATAAGCGCCAAGCCATGAATTGAGACTTGAATCATCCATCATCAACGCTTTTATACGTGTAAAAAAATATCTGTCTAAAAAAATATTAGACAAAATGTATTTCCGATCTGCCGGATTCGAACCAGCGACCTAAGGATATCTGTCTCACAACTACAGTCCTCCGCTCTACCAACTGAGCTAAGGTCGGACGATGGATTAGTTTCATGAATTAAGATTAATATAAATAATAATAATTTCATTTTAAATGTGCATTTTCTGCTCTACCTCCAAATCTCTGTATAACAACAGGGACTTCTCTTTTAATTAATAACTCCATCCTTATGTGTCATTTAAACTTTTAATAACTTTCTAAATAAATTATTATTTATTTCTTTTAATATAATAATTACAATTTTATTTCGCTATTTTCCTCCATAAATATTCTCACTAATATAAATTCTTTCATTATTAATTACAAACTAATTAGATGGGATATATAGGTGGAAAATCAATCCTTGAAATATCTTCTACTAGAGTTATTTACAATTATTTATAAAAATACTATTTTAATATAAATTCACATGAGGTTCACGTGTGGTTTTGGAAGGGGTTAAATGATGTTAATATGAAACAATCAATATATTATAATGCATTAGATAATGAGTGTAGGACCCATGAATGTATTGATGCATCTAGGACATATGAGGTAAAAGTTACTACCAAAAAAAGATGTACATATTGTGTATCCGTGAACCATACTTGGTGAATGAAGTATAAAGTTGCCATAAGTTTTTGTAGGTATTCATTACTCAGAATGACCTCTTAAAGTGGGCAAGAAAGGTTGCCGATTGTTATTTTTATATTAAGTTTGGATACATCAATTGTCAATGGACATATGTATTATTATGTTGTGATAGATGAGGTAAATGTAGACAATATAAAAAAAACATAAATGTTACTGAAAGTGAAAGTAGAAAATGTGATTATCCTTTTAGATTGAGAGGGAACCCAATAAAAGTGGTGAATGATGGATTGTCAAATTACTTTGTGTCTATCATAATCATGATTTGACATATACGTTGGTAGATCATTCATATGTTGCTAGGTTAACACTTAATGAGAAGTTTGTGCTTGTTGATATGACAAAAAGTTCAATAAAACCTAAAATTATTTTGCTAACAATGAAGGAGCATAATGATGAGAATGTCATCACTATAAAAGCAAGTTTATAATGTCATTATTGTGTATCTAATCTCAAAACAAGGTCATAGAAATGAAATGCAACAATTGATGATGTTACTTCAACGATACATGTATATTCATTAGTTTAGGTTTATTGAAGACATAAATATGGCACAAAATATGTTTTGGACACTCCCTGATTCAGTGAAACTACTTAATTTTTTTAACATTGTGTTGATGATGGATAATACCTACAAACCAACAGGTAGAAGATGCCTTTACTTGAAGTTATTGGTGTTACCTCAACAGGGTTGACATTCTCTATTGCATCTCCTTTACTCAAATCTAAATGTGAAAATAACTTTGTGTGGACCTCTAAGAGACTTAACAAGTTGTTTTTGAGAATTTATTCATTCCTTAAGGCTCATAGTTAGTGATAGAGATATTGCTTTCATGAATACAATAAATGTTGTGTTTTCTGAAGCTTTTAATCTTCTATGTCGTTTTCACATTGATAAAAATGTGAAAGCAAAGTGTAAAATGTTAGTGCATCCAAGAGATGCATGGGATCTGTTGTGGAATGTGATCATGTAGAAGGATTTCAACTTCGTGTATAGACATTTAAAGATTTTTGTTCTCCATGACCCATATTTGTTGAACATGTCAGTGCTACTTGGTTAATTCTCCACAAAGAAAATTTGTTAAGGTATAGATGGATAGGGTGATACACTTAGATAACACAACAAGTAACATGTATGTACGTCTTTTAACCATATATTATTGTGATTGAAAACCGAAGTCTATTAATATTTGTTTTCCTTTGTAAGGTTGAGGTTGGACAATGGAGTTTAAAGAGAATGTTTTAGACCTCCATGGAGACTTATGCTTTTGTTGGAATTCCATGAACAAAATGTTTATTGTACATCTAAAGATTTATAATGCAATATTTTACACACATGTATTAGAATTGTATTATTTATAAATATTTTATTCTAAGACTTCAAGGAATAATAATGATAATAAGTATTAGTTTTAAAATAATAATAATAATAAATTATTAATTTTGAAAAAAAAAATAAGTATTAATTTTAAAATAATAATAAATATTAATTTAAAAAGAAAATTATTATTAATTAATTTTTAAAAAAAGATATAAAGACTTATCTCTAAGATTTAAGCATGAGTGTTGCAATTAATGTGACTTAATCTTATATGTTTGGAGAGGGAGGGGAAGGGGGATAGGATAGAGTTATGAGAAGGGCTTAAGTTTTTTTTTTTTTTTATACAGGTTGAACCATTCCTGAATTGGTTCACATTTATTGATTTTTTATTGTCGATAAAAAAAAAAGAGTTATGAGAAGGGACAAAAATAAGAGAAAGAAGAAGGGGAAAAAATAATAGTATAAATTTTTAGTGAGATTTCAACACCTTAATTACACTTCAATAATTAAGATAAGGGAATGAGATATCATTTATTTATTTATTTTTATTTATAAATATGATGTAACATACCTCATTTATTTTATTTATTTCATTTATATTATTTTTAGTTATGTAGTGATATATTTTATTTATCTTCAATCACACACAAATCTATTTTATTTATTTTATATATATTATTTATCTTCAATCTGATGCATTTTATTTATATTATTTTTCCCTAATCACATATTGGTCTATTTTATTTATTCTATTTGTATTCTCTTTCGTCACACACTAGTCAATTTTATTTATTTTATCTTTAATCACACTAACACACGAATCCATTTAATTTATCTCTATATATTGATTTAATTATATTATCTCGCTAATATGTATTTTTTTATTATATAATTTTTATTATTTATTTTATTCAACAAATGAATATGATAGAAATAATTTAAAAAAAAGTTATTCTACAAATATAATAAAGCTATTAATAAATAAAGATTTGAAAACATGATTGATGAAGATTTGATCTTGAGAATTTAAATGAGTAAATATTGCTCAAAATGATATCATCTTGTACTATTATGTCAACCATGGTAAAATTCATTTTTCCGGATTAGTCACTACAAACTTTATTCAAATCTTCCTAATATGAAAAAAAAAAAATATTATTAAAATTATAAAAGATGATTTTTATATTATTTTGATATGATATTATTTTGTTCTCACTTTCCTATATTTACTTTTGGTACATGAAACAAAATATAATATTTTGAAAATATCACATAAATAGATGAAAGCTACAAATTATTCCAATTCATTCTCCACCATCAGTATCACAATTTTTCTAGAATAAGTTAGAATACTAACATGGTAAACAATTTAGTTACTTTTCATGGAACATGACTCATCTCACATGTGGATACCCCAGTCATTTTAGAAAGATCCATTGTGGTCACCTTTTAAATGTTAACTACTCTTCACATTAACCTCCTAACTGATATTTTTCCTCCAAAGATAAAATAAAGTAACAGTGCTACAAAAGATTGGGTTTGCAGACAAAAAAAAACCTACTACTTAATTATAACCCCTTGAGGTCATTTATGTCATTTCGTTAACGTGAAGGGTGCAGAAAAACTGATTCTCCAGGCACGGAAATATAACTTGGTTTTACTCATACTGGGTAATGTCAACTCCACCAATTAGGTATTTTTACACTGGCTAATGTTGAAAGTGAGTTTGATTTCACATTATAAATACTGACAAGATTTATCAAAATATGGTTTTGCTGGGGTTTTACAGGAATGAGAGCAGAAAAAATAATTGTATACGAATATGGGGGAATTAATTGCTGAGCATTTTATACACCACAGCAAACATATATAATATATATAAATTATTCTATCATGATTTATCTTGCCAATCTTAAATGATCATGTGTATAACTGTAATCAGACATCACATGAAAAATTGAATCAACCAGTATACTTCTTCATCCGCTCTGCTCTGCTCCTCGTTTGATAATTACAAGGCCCTATGTATATATGCCTTACGGCTACATAGGAGTTGTGGTGGTATCATTGACGAGAAATCACTGTTTCCTCTATGTTTTTTTTTTTCTGTCCAAAATTTTCAATCCCCACCTTCTATGGCGGAGCATTATGATAATAAATGAACACTGTGAAAATGAATATATGAATATTATGGTCTAATTTCCTGTGGACTTTTAATGAATTAATTTGCCTGTTTCTTAAAGAAAGGTTTCTGACAGATCAGGAGTCTCTGATCGCTGTCACTGTCCATTTCTACAACTCGAGCATCCCACTTTAACCTTGTTGTTAGAGCTCTGGCTGACTCTACGAAAGGAGCTGTGTCACGAATTATAATCCAACCCTGCACACATCATCACCAATTGTCACCATATCAAATGGCTTAAAAATATATCAATCCATTCAAAAGGAAGTACCTAGGCTATCTGGTGATAGCCTCCTGAAAATCTAACAATTCTCTATTTTAGCCTTATGTTTCCACAAGGAAAAAAATAAAGTTAAAGCTTTCACAAATGCATCTCAATTTGATGATGACATTAGAGTTACTAGGCTGACCCCAGTGGTTCTCAAATGAACATTGAACTGACTACACAATGGGGATGCATACCCTACATATATGCAATATCATGCTGATAGTACAATTTTAAAACTGGCGTTTTTTCAAAAAAAGGGGAAAGCCCTATAGGCAGGGAAACTGATAGCTACAAAAGTAAGGCCATAAATCACACAATATTAGGCAAACTGGCGATAAATAT
>Ga0123341_1004710_pt1 | contig 12036 bp, 8 predicted proteins | sample Turbeapinknodule_FD_89959 | JGI IMG/M metagenome (GOLD analysis project Ga0123341, IMG submission 89959) | Root nodule microbial communities of legume samples collected from Mexico - Turtle bean Mexico pink nodule | ecosystem: Host-associated > Plants > Roots > Nodule | place: Mexico: Nepantla... | reverse complement strand
TTGTTGAATAGTGTTATTCACTGTGCAGTGTTATCAAAACTATGATCGACACTAAAAGTTAGTTAAAGTAAAAAATGCGTAATTTCTGAGTTTAAATTTTGATCATTCATAATAATATTAATATTTATTATTCTTGTTGTCGTAAAATTAAAATTATTTTTTTATTTGTCGTGTTTACTAAGGCTTTGTTATTTGAGTTGCATGTGTATATAAGACATATAATGAAAATATAAGATTTAATATTAGTCGACATTATTTTATTTAAATTTTTTGTTAATAATTTGTTAGAGAAAATGGTGTTTCAATTCCTCGAGTAATTAAATTTTGAATGATGAAATTGATTTTATTTTTGCAAGATATGTGTTCTGTACTCTTCTATTCGTCAATTTACCTTCAAGTATCAGCAAAGGTTGGGGTCAATTGCATAATTTTATTATTTTTTTATTGTTTTATTTTTCGTGACGCAACTTAACATTGTTTTTGTAAGGATACTGAGATTAAGAAGATAAAGACAGGTTTATTGGTCTGCTTAAATTAACCTAATATTTCAAACATATGCATTCCTCAATTAGCATCGATCAATTAATGACCCATTTAATGATTAGAATGACATGATGTTTGCAAAAGCAACACTATCTAATACGACACGAAAATACATATAATCTTTAAAATGTAGGGTACGGAGACACAGGAACACAGATACACGTATAATCTTTAAAGTATAGGATACGGGAAGACGGATGTATATATTATATAATTATGAATTATATAAATTAAAAATAAAGATTTAAGCATACAAGTATATTTTAATTTTTTTTAACAGGAAGATGACAGTTCAAAATGATTTGTTTTAGATCGTGTTAAAATAGTAAAAAATTCAACAATTATTTTTTGAATTGGACACTTCAACTAAATGTCGTAAGAGTATGGTTGTCCAAGACAATTAAGAGACGTGTACAAACTTCATAAGTGAAAAATAAAATGTTTGATGAGTATCATGCCTGGTACTTAAAAAAAAAGATAGAACAAGCAATTTTTCTGTTTATACAAGAGCTAACCTATGAGAACTGTGTATTGCTCTAACAATCATGCCCATCAAGTATGTTCAAATTGAGTTGCGACAAGCAAGCATGATTCTCCCCGGCCCCATGCAAAGGCAAAGTAAACGCAGATTCTATTACAGACAAAATTTGCAAGTGGAGTCATTTTAGTGCTTTCATTTTTTAATCTGTTGTTGTTTATGTTTTCATGATGGATGAAGGGGCGAAGGAGATGAAAGAAACGGGAAAATATAAAATTCTTAGCAAGACAAAGCATGTGAATGAAGCAATTTGACCTTTGGAAGCAAGAAATAGTTCATATTATTTAACAAAAATAAAGAGTAAATAAAGGGTAACGTAAAGCAAAGAAAAAAGAAAAAAAAGACACAAATTTAATTGAGTTGAATGCTCTGGAATCCAGTTTGTGCAAACCAAATGTCATCTCAGAAACAAGCATCCAATAGGCAGCAGCAACATAAAGCAGCCAAACTGTACAATTCAAAAATTCCAAAAAAAATCAACATCATCATACATCAATGCAATGCAGTGCCATGTTAAAAGAACAACACTAATCAAACATGTAAAATTCAAAAGCCATAATTAAAAATTAGTTATTTAGATGTTATGTAATATAACCTACTTACTATAAACATTTACACACATACAAATATGAAAATATATATAATTTCTAAAATATTAGATACGAACACACAAATTTATATAATATATAATATTACGTTATAATTTTCAGAAATAACAAATAATTTTTGAATATCACACTTAACTTATATGCATAGTAAGTAGTATGAGTGTAAGTGTGTGTCTAATAGGAGATACCATTTAAGAGTTTCTAATATAACGTTAAAATATAGTATTTTATTTAAAAATTGGGTCCACAAATAACAAATCCGGTAGGAGCAAACACAGCATAACCGAGTCTCCAAGAAAAGAATGTAAAACAGTTACGAATGGTGCGCATAATAGCCAATAATGTGTAACGTTACGCTGACATCGAGTCAAATCGGAAAAATCCGGATCGGATCTGAGTCAGCGATCGAAATTAGAGAGAGAAAGATAGAGAAACGCACCAGCCTTCCAAGCAACCAGAGCTCTGTGAATTTTGTTGCTGCTGAGGCGGGGGCGGAGCGTATTGAGGAGCGTAGGGCGGAGGATAGCCTTGGGCGGGGTAGGGCGGTGGAGGATAGCCTTGCTGTGGTGGATATCCGGGAGGCGGGTATCCCGGCGGCGGGTATCCGGGCGGTGGATATCCTTCCTTTCCGTAGCCCTCCGGCGGATAACCTAAGGATGTGAATTAGAATGAGAATGTGAAAGAAAGTGAAAATGAATAAAAGGAAGGAATTAGAAGGAAAGAGGAACCTTGCGGCGGTGGAACTCCGACCGGTGGTTGCTGGTGCTGATTGTAATAACTCATTGGGAATGAGATGATTGAATGAAGAAGTGAATGAATGAATGAGAGAGAAGAAGAAGAAGAATTGGGGTATATCTCCTCAAACAATAAATTAATTTCTTATTTTCTCACACACTTTATTTTGCATTCTGTCAAATACCTTTACAACAAACAATCATATATTTTTTTTTTATCACTCTCTACACTACAATATCATTACCACAGATTGATTCTTATAGCTACGTAATTTGCTCAAATGATATACTTCTATTTTAATATAAATAAGACGGTTATATATTTTTCATTCAATAAATTAATTTTGACATTCATTTTATTAAATAAAAATCATAATTCATTTATATGCATGTTTTGTGTATAATTTTTATATTATAATTTTAAATGATTATAAAGTTATACTAAAACACAAATAATAACAATTAAGTTTTAAAAAATAATTATACCAAAGCTCGTACCTATAATAATAATATTTTTTTTTAATTAATAGACAATAAAACAATTTTACACTAACAAGAGGGTCTAGATAACTACTGATATATCGATTGCTTTCTCGTTTCTCATTTCAAGTCTTCACTTTAATTTTTGGTGCACAGTTAGGGTTGATCTAAAAAATGTACTCTTACGATTAAGTAAGTACTCCGTGTTAAGGGTATATAGTAAAAATTGATTAAAACGTACTTTGTCTTTGTAGAGGTTTTATTTTGTAGTATTTAGTCACGAATCTTTGTTGTAATTGACTGAATCTATCAAATATCAGTGTTAATCGATTTCTAGCCTAATCTTTGATTTATAGAGAGGTATATTCGTGTCTTGATATGTTGGTATATTTGAAAATTTTCTTTAATAAATCAATATCTTCCACTAAATCAGTATTAGTTGATTTTTAAGAAAAATTACCCAAATTCGATAGGACGATTATGATCCATAAAAAGTTTTCATAATTGACATTGTTGTTATTTATTGAATATCTTTAATATATTTACACCATCAAATTAAATTGACTATGGGATATTAAAGTCTAATGCAAAGACATGAGAGCATGATTTCGAAGAGAGTGGGATTAAAAGAAATGGAAAGAAATTGGCAAAGTGATGCAATGAAAGGAGAAGAATGATTGAATGAATTGATATGATAAGTGGAATGGTGTGTTTTTATAGGCTGTCACAGTGACATTGTTAGCTTGGCCATGTGCATCAACTCCACATTTCGCTGTGAATCTTCAAACTTCCATTATTGGATACTTATCAAAATAACACTACTTTTCTCTCATCTATTCTTGTTTCAATTTAGCATTCAGGTGTCAAACTTCACAATTTTACTGCTTCAGTAAATACTCGTTAATTAATATATCAAATTAACATTTTAAAACTCTAATTATATCAAAGTAATAAAAAATACGAATGAACACTCAACCTGTAGCGTGATGTTGGTCAACCAAGACTATCACATAATTCTTATATTGCATTTTGTGTGTAAGTAATTATCATAAGTGCCAAATAGAGTTAATTTTCAATTTGATATCCAACAAGGTGTATACCTCATTATCGTCACAAAGAAAAAACAAACAGAACAAACAAATTGAAACACAATTAAGCAAGGAAAAAAAAGTTAGCAAATTCTCCCTCCACAATATGCATTTAAATCTCCATCCGATTTTTCAATAAAATGATGAAAATGCTCTTGCGAAAAAGCAATAATGACCTTAAATGAAATAAGGTTGCAGATAAAAAGTTACTTCTGAAATTACTTTTTTTAGAATACCTTTTTGGATTTAAATTTCAGTCTTTTCAGACGTGTTCTGAATTTTATTTTTCAAAGTGTGTTTTTAGTATTTTGGATTTAACTTTTTAAATGAAATTTGGATGGTAGAATTGTATTATTCCTGCACTTCCATATATTCTTCTAGCACGCATACAAAACATAAAATATATTTTTATCCTTTGTTTTACTCCTATATTTCGGATTACATAATCCAGAATGGTATTCTAGATTATATAATTTGGAAGTCTGGATTTGATAATAGCTTCTGGATTATGTAATCTGGACACGCATTTGAAAAAAGGCTTTCGGATTACATAATCTATAAGTTAAAAAAAGACTTCTGGATTATGTAATCTAGAAACTAATTATATATCTCAAAAAAGACTTCCGGATTATGTAATCCCAAAGCTAATTACGAATTTAAAAGATGACTTATGAATTATGTGATTCGGAATATTACAAAGAAACATTTTTGAAAATATGAAAATATATGGAGGTGGCAGAAGAACATAAGGAGGTGCAGGAAGAAACAGTGTGTGTATAATTGTCCATTGTTGGGCTAGGTGGATATAGGAATGGGCTTAATTTCCCATATGAGTAAATACAAGTTGGGCTTTTGCTTCATGCACAACCATAAGAAAAAAAAACTAAAATACTCTTCCACACTACACCATGCTTACAGTCATTGCTATCCTTATGTCGTCTTCTTCTTCTCCACTTTTGAGTGCACATTGTTCTCTAATACACTAATATAGTATGTTATGAAATTTTATTCCAGAAACTCATTTTGAAAAACACACCTATTTATTTCAAGACGTTTATTATGAAAAGCTTGTTTCAGGAAGTTCATTTTAAAACATTTCATATATTCGAAAGTTTGTTCCATAAAAGTTCTAAAAATTAAAATTTGAAAAGATTTTTCTAAAGGTTTTTGAAATAGATAATTTGAAAGTATGATTGAAATATATATAAAGAGTAGAATGATTATTTTAAAAATTATGAAGAGTGAGATGGTAATTATGGAATAATTGTGAGATAGTAGATATGCATAAAAGGGTAATTAGTTTGTGATTAAAGGTTTAAACAAGTATTAAAGCAATTGGGTGAGTACTTCTTAGGAGTACTCTACTTTGACCATCAACACGTGCACAACACCTTTTAAGATTACAAAGAATCATGCCTCATTCCATCCAAACTATTTTCACACAGTATTTCTTTATTGCCAAATCACTTCTCCATAAATATTCTAACGCAAATTGTCTTTCTGATGAAAATAAATAAACATAGTGAGTTTTATTTTAATTTATAAACGAGTGTGATGAGTAATAAAAAAGAGTTTCATAAATTAAAATTAAAAAGAAAAGGTTTAGAAGAGGGATATAGATAAAAGTGCGTGTGCACGTGGAGACATGTGTTTGAATATGTGGAAGCCCGCATATGAATATTATGCACACGTGCCCACATGGTTGTGTGAATGGTAACAGAGAGTAAATTGTTGAAAAGAAGAGAAGGATTGTGAATGTGATTGCATGTGGATTCATAAAATCCCAGTCAACTGCACTGTGCCCCAAATATTTTACACTCTCCATCGTCTTACTTCTGCCAAACCCATCTTTATTTCTCTCTGAATTTTGCTTTGCATGCATAGTCATAGAATCTCTTCACACACACACAAATTTAAATATTACTTCTTATTTGAGAATGAGAGTGACATGAAAAAACAACCCGCACATTTTGGTCTGCAGCAATCTAAAGAAATGACAGTACAAACTATAAAAGAGGGTGATGTTTCCGTTGAGTCATTCTTTAGTCGTCACACATGATGGGCACAGAAAAGGAAAAAAAGGCACAAGGATGATAAATTATGTGTGCTGTTTATGTCCACAACACCTTCATTTCCTTTCCACATTTGAACACTAAATCAGACTTATGGGGCACTAAATAACCCATTTTTAAGCTTGGACCACTTTTGTAATTGTATAGGTAAAGGGGGCCTTGTAATTGTACAGGTACAATTGCTCGCTAATCTTCTATTTCCTTCCTTCAAAACTCCTTTCTTTAAATGTCTCAACTAAGTACTCTTATAGTAAAAACATAACTTGTTCCTTATCAGATAACTTTAATTATAGCTGCGTTGTGGTCCTTATTAATAGGGATATATATCTTTTAGTTGATTTGTCGAAAAAATCTCTCACATATTTAAGATATGATCTTTAAATATTATTGTAATTGTCATTATTATGATTTATTGTGTCTTTAGCACATTCTTTCCGATTTGAGATTGACTGATGTGATACTGACATATTACTGTTCCAACTAATACTAATTTTGTTCTCAAATACAAGCACCACCCTTTACATGTTTGTAGTAATCTTCTCCCAAATAGGGACATATAATGCGTGCAGAGAGAGAAAAGAGGCATCACTGCTGAAGGGATAGGTGTCCATACAGTGTGGAAGGGGAAATGGACGTGTACCTGGTTTTGTTAAGAGGGTACACAGTGCATCGCTGTCTAGCATGTGAAGGGTGTGTATGTGTGTGGTTCATCTCTCTCTCTCTCTCTCTTTACATGCATCCCTCTACATCCCACCCAACTGCCACTTTGCACATATGGGAGGAGAATCAGGACAAAACTAGTCTAGGATTTGAGTCCGATTCTCTTGGTTTTCTCCAACACTTTATCCAACTTGTTGCTGACCCCAAACCAAAACTATAGAGCCACGTTGCCACGCAGTTAATAATAGGCTACACCATGTAGTGCCATGTTTCATCAATGTTTGTTTAACCCTCTCTCTCTTTTTTTTATCCTTTTTACCACTTCTCTCTTCATCATAAATTGGACTCTCCTTCATAGTAGTGAGTAACCAACCCACCCCTCTTGGATTTCATTCCTTTGGGAACCTGCAGCAGCACCCAAAGAAAGGAAGATGAATGCATTGGCATCACAATGCAGCAGTGGGTGTGAGTCTGGTTGGACTCTATACCTGGACCACTCTTTCCAGCTGAAGAACCACAATACCTTCTCACATGCAAGTTCTCAGTTGATTGGTGAAGATTACAAAGACAAGAAAGCCAAAAAGGAGGAGGCTGACGAAGAGGATCTGTCCATGGTCTCTGATGCTTCTTCTGGGCCTCCACACTTGCCAGAAGCACAGGATGATGCCAGTTTTTACTCTGCATCTAATTCAGCAAAACTTGGCAAGAGAACTAGAAAGAGGCAGAAGGTTAAGCAATACCAACACCTACCTTCTTTTCTTGATGACACTGCTAGCTCTCTTGTCTTTGATTTCTCCATGGTGAGTCTTTAATTGCATTCATCTCATTTTTCTAGTACTAAAAATAATCATGTGTTGTAGTTGTAGTTATATAGATGATACTTTCTTTGCTCTTGATAATTTTTCAGAACAATGTCACAGTGACCAACCACCAAACTTCCACAGAGAGCATGCTAAATTACTCACAAGGTTTCTCTGCTACTTATTTTGAGGTACTTCACTGGCCTGATTCTTTCTTTCAAGGTTACATTTGATCCCAACTCCTCAGAAAATATTCGTGTTCTTATAGGAGAGATCCTCGTTGCAAGACCACTTCGGCTTTTTAGAACCATCCCTATCAGAAAATGGAGTTGAAAACAACAAGTAAGCAAATGCTTGTTCTGCACACTGGCCAATCTTTTTGACTGTATCCCCCAGAAGTATTTTAATTTATCATGTGGCCATTCCACTGCATTGTGTTCTTAACAGATGGTATGGAGGGAAAGAGATGGGAATGATATAAAGATCAGTTCTGTTTCTACTAATAGCTATCTCTGCTATTCAACAAAGATACTGAAGATCCATGAAGGGCACAGAATCATTGATGATGTAGAAGGAAGCTGACCACAAAAGGGATTCTGTTCCTTTGTTTTCCTTTATCCTATATTTTAGCTGTCAATGCAGTGATAAACAACCTGAAAGGAAAATTTAGAAATAAACCTGTTTTTTTTTCATTTTCTTTGATAATTTAGTTTTCTTGTCAAAGAATAGTTCACACAAGACAGATAAGTTAGGCAGGTTCTGTGTAATGTAAGCATGCTCAATTTTTGTTTTTGATGAAGTCCCATGCTCCATTTATATAAGCAAAGCAGCACTAGCAACTTTTGTCAATCAAATAAATGAAACAAATATTCAATTCTTCAACAGCATATTCTCCAAAAACAAAATGAACAAACTTTTGTTTGTGTCGTCCGGGTATAAAATATTCAGTAATAATATTTTGAAAACCTGCTCCAATATACAATATACCAACTGTGATTGATAATATGAAGAAAGTGTATTTTTGTCATTTTAAACAGAGAAATAAGATTGTAGGCTGCTACAAGTTTACAAGTTGTCAATATATCACTTGTCTAAAATATTAATTCAAATTTTTTACATCAAGGACTATAGTTGCAGATGCCTGGTTAGGTTTTTAAGTGGAGTGGAACTCGTGGCCATGTTCAAAATTCAGGGGTGCAGAGTCACCTGCTTTCAGTGCTTTGGAAATGCAAACTTTCTTAACAGATAAGTGCAATGAAGTCACGGGTTTGACAACATGGTCCTCAATCTTTGTGTGTAGTTTACATCAATGTTACGCACAGAATAGTCATCTTAAGTGAGTCCTAAGTAATACTGCTGGAGATGAATCTCAGAAAAATTTGTAATAAAAGATCATACATGCACATTTCAAAATGCTAAATTATGGATTTAGCAAACAAATTGCAGGGTTTTTTCAGCTCTTTTAATTATAAAATCCATTTTGTTAGTGAAGGGAGACAAAATGTAGTGCTGCCCACTATTGAAAGGGCAAATTTTGATGAATCCTTATTTGGATCTTTACGTTATGTCTGTGAATATAAGTTGAAAGGAAAAGGGTTTAATCATAAGGACAACGTTTGCAAGAGTCTAGACAGGGCTCTACTTATTGTGGAAGGTCTAGTGTTTTCCTATGCATGGACTGAAAATTAAGGGCAAATGCTTGATCTGTTTCCAACAGGATAAAAGATGATAAAGTGAGTTATGATGAGGTATGGGTAATGAGGAGAGTGTAGAAAGATGAAGGGGAAATGGTGGTGTTTTGTGTTGGAATATTTCATATGCATCTCTTTAAATCTTTTCCAAGCACAGGAGATCCTGCTTGAGATTTTCCTGACCCAGAGGAACATGCCCCATTTTGTGTAGTATGCAAACTTTATCTCATTTGGAAGGATCCCTCATTTTAAAATATCATGTTTTTGTATGTACCTTTGCTCTCTTCAACTCTGTCTGTTTGGAAACTGTCATAGGACTTGATCTCATGCACAATTATGTGTTCCTTTAAACTTTTCTTTATACCTTATTCATTCCCAGTCAGTTCTGTTGTGAATAAAAAAATCTAGGGAGGCTGAGAATTTGGATGTCAGAATAAAAAAATTGGTAAAAATAAAAGATGAAGCTAAGCTAAAGAAAAATAAGAATATTGATAAGTTCACAACAATGCGCAGATTATAACTGGAAAGACAAATAACTTTTTGATGAAATGAAATAATTTTGAAATTGTATTAACCAGATATCATAATTGTAAAGTGATGTCTTTCAATCAGCATTGTAAAAGTAATATTTTTCGAAATAGTCACTGTGTAGTTGCATTCCATGAAATGGGATAAGAGTCCAAAAGAGTATGGGGGAAAAATTTGTGCCTTTCCAACCACCGCCAAACCAAACCCTCCCTCTATCCCCTTTACACAGAGAAGAGATATAGGGATAGGAGGGGACTTTATAGCTTTCAAACACGTGGTTCATGCTTCATCTTCTATTTCCTTCACCATGTTCCCATTTCTCAGGACAATACAATGCATGCCAAATCATGAATAAGAGTGAGTGAGTAAGGTGGTAAAAACAAAAAATCTACAAAATCATGACTCTAATAGTCTTATTACGTTGTGGGTTTCTAAATTCCCTACGAAGAATTTTGTTGAAAGCAATGTTCTTACGATTATCCGAGACCCAAGGTTGTCTATCAAATTTCTCGAGTCTTTATTTTAATTTTGACAGTTATTCTAGAATGTCCGAGAGAGTACCTACAAAGTCACTCTGAACAAACTCAAGTTAGCTAAGGTCAATTTCAATAATTCGGTTCATCAAAATTCAGAATAACATTATATTTCATCATGATGATCTCCTCTTATTTATACTATTATGGTGGGTCTGTTCTATGGCTAAACCAGGTTCAATAGATGTTAATCCTATTTTGCTATCTCTTAATTGAAATTAGCGTCTTTATTTCGCAATATGACTGGATACTGATTTTTACTAAAAGACCTTTAGATCGTCTAGGTGGCCAGCCATCCGGACTTCCGGTTTCGTGGTATAACATTTCGAATCTCGTAACAAAATTTTACAGTTCAACATTGGAGTTCACATCACGATGCAGCAATGTGGGGTGATCTTGTATTTGTTTACTTGATGATATAAAAATTGATTCCTGATAAAGGAAATTCAAGTTTGGAAGCACAGTTACTCCCAGAAGCTACGTAATGGCAATCACAACAAGGCACGAAGAAAATCTGGGAGTGCAGAGATGTTACCAAAGAGGCAAAAACAAAGCTTAGGTGGTGTTAGCACATGTGCAAAACTTGATTTTGAACTGTGAAAAACACCACTAGCTGTAGTGTGATGAAACAGTAGGTAGGTGTTGTTTGGGAAGTAACTATTGTGAGGCTGTGTTGGCCCACTTGGAAAAATAAAACAAACAACCTCATCCCATCTAATGTTACCTTACCAAACTCAATCATCCATTTTCTTGTTCAATGTCCCTTATGCCTTCAAAACCTTCCAAGCCTCATGGAGACACACTGCACATAAAGATATTCAACTAAGAGGTGCCTTGCACACATCATCAACAACAATCACCATCACTTTCACTTTGTAGTATCATGAACCGAATCCGATTGTGGATATAAACGGTCATCTATTGATTCTTGTATTTAAAGACATTCGAGATCCTAAATTTTGGAATTTCGAATATTTAGTCTTGAATATATCAATAACAAAATCAAATACAGATAAGTTAGGGTGAAGATACCCAAGAGAGAGAAATAAATTACACACTAACTAAGAACACACTTGTTATTATTATTTCGAATATTTTAGATTTGAGATTACTTGTGCTCTTCTCTAGAACAACCTTCCCATCCTTACTCTTTCTAGGTAATCACATTACAACTCACTTATGAGGGACCATTGCAAATTCCAGATTCATCCACTGTTCACTGTTCGCCTCCTGCTATAACCAAAACCATAATTTCACTTCAACTCATTCACACGTCAATGCAAGTGAAGACAAAACGTATCTGCAGTCACATAACTTTTGCTTCTACTATTGTAAAATTTGAACAGTTATTTATATTTTGATAATTTGTAAGAAGGTACTGGACCCCAGAAACCTATTTGCTACTAAAAGAGAAAAAAAAATGGTAAATCTTAATAGGTATTTAAAAACGCTTCCATTTTTTTTTCTTTTTATCTCTCTTTTTTCAACCATACACCTAAAAATATGAGGATACATTAACCTTTTTCCTTGACCCTAGAAAAATTATGGTTTGGTGTATCTCCTGGTTTGGTACTAGTCTTCAATTATTAAATTATTGAATCTTAAACGAATACCTTATCAATTCAACTACCATTCCAATTTTAAAATTATCGATACTATAAAGAACTTTACTTATATTTACATGTAAGTTTAATTTTCCACAATACTCTTCTGGAGTAAAAGTTTTTTTCTGTTTCGTTGAAGTTCAAGACTTTATTATAT
>Ga0123341_1004706_pt1 | contig 12039 bp, 6 predicted proteins | sample Turbeapinknodule_FD_89959 | JGI IMG/M metagenome (GOLD analysis project Ga0123341, IMG submission 89959) | Root nodule microbial communities of legume samples collected from Mexico - Turtle bean Mexico pink nodule | ecosystem: Host-associated > Plants > Roots > Nodule | place: Mexico: Nepantla... | reverse complement strand
CAATTGACTTTGTTTTATCTTTCTTTAAGATTATTTTATATATTTTAAAATATTTAATAATCAAACATAACTTTGTTTAAAATATTTATTATAAACTCAATTATAATCTAGATATTTGTCCGTTAAAATATGATCCATACATTAAAATTCTAGTTCTCATGGACATTTAATATGACTTTAATATTCTCAAAATCTCAAATTTTAATTAACAACAAAAAGTATGAAAAACTACACCTAAAGTTGGTGCATTTTAATTAAAAGAACTTTGCAATATTTAAAATCTAAATGTGAAATTTTAATTATGTGTAATTTCAATTTTGCCCCCGAAAAAGGAGTGGTCATCGAACAAAACGAGCACACGGAGCCTCCTAGGCTTTGGTTTCTTCACCACCACCACCCTTCACCTCTCTTTCTCTCTCCTCTCTCTCCTCTCTCTCTCTCGCTCTCTTTCTAAGAACCAGAAACATCAAACACAAACCGAAAAGGCAAAAGGGGTTTTCCTAGTGAGATCTAGGGTTTCCATCGATTCGGTGAGAGGATATTCATCAACGACCTCAGCGAGGCAAGGCTAGGAGGTGGAGTACTAGAGCATGGATTCGGTGCCTTCGAATTCACATGGAAACCTCGATGAACAGATTTCTCAGCTCATGCAGTGCAAACCCTTGTCCGAGCAAGAGGTAACGTTCAGACAGTTTATTTTTTCTGCTTTCTACTCCTTTTTTTTTTCAAATGCAACCTCTGGATCCGGTAAATTTCTTAATCGCTTTTGTGCCTTTTGTTGGAATTGCCTTTTACTTATCGATCCGCAGCGAATTTGAACCGGTTTTTCTTTCGTGAAATCTGGCTTCTTCTTGGATTGTAATGGTGTTTGGAATGCGCATTTTTGTTTGAAAACTCCGTCAGATTTGTAGAAATTCTGCTAGTGATTAAGGTTTTTAATTTATCTTGGGCATATAATTTTATTGTGATTTTCAGTTTTAGACCTAAATCAATTGGTGACAATTAATGTTGTTGTTTCTGCATTGTTAGCATTGGCTTAGGATTATTTGAAATTTTGGAAAACATATATTTCTATATGCTTGTGTATTGCTTGATCATAAAATTTTATGATTTTATATGATTTGTACGGGGAGCACTGGTTTCATACGATAGGGAGAGGAACAAGGGCTATTGAATGAATGCTTCCTATTAATTCTGCAAGTTAAGAACAGTGATTTGAATCCTGAGTTTGTAAGAAGTAGAGAGTACAAGATTTATTTTCATCACAATAAGTTAGGGTGGTTGGATTTGTTTGTAGTTTGCTGATCCATGGAGTTGTGTTTACGGGTTACGATGTCTCTATGCTAGATGATTGGTTAGTTTTCCATTTTGTCTTTGGTTAGTTGGAATTGTATTTTAAAGAAATTTAGGCAGAGCTTTTGGGAATGTTAACCAAGTCATGGCTACAGCTACGACCATAAGTATGTTGATGGGTGGGATTTAGAAGAAAGTGCTATCTAAGTTTGTGGGTTCAGAACAATTTTCCTTTTTGACAAAGTTACTAGCAACAACCTGCTGTTATGGTTATGTGGGGTTAGAGGATCCTCAGATGACTTTATCTGTTGTGTTGTGTTTTTGCTTCTCACTGAGGTCGGGTCCTTTTACCGGCAAATTCACACCTCTAGAAGTCACGATTTGGAACATGATGAAATCCTTGTGTTTTTTTTTTTTTTTTTTTCTACCTTTTTTATTATTTCCACTGTTTTTTGGGATTTTTTTTTTTTTATTTTAAAACTTGAACTGTTTTTTCTGAATCAGGAATTTTTGGTTTTTAAACAAAATCTTTCCATCCATTATAAAAAAATCTGCTATAGCATTTTCGTGGTTGGCCACTCCATGCTGGTATTTATGAAGGATAATTATGGTCCAAACATTTGATTAATGTCTACACCTGTTCAGTTCGAGCAAACTCAGCCCCTGTTTTCGCTTTTTTAGTCTTTGTTCTGTTTCCTTTGTTTTACACAACTTCTGCTTATATATCTAGTCTAGACTGACTTTTGATGAATATGGCCTTTTATCAGATTTTTGATAAACATGCCTTGAATTTTTGGGTAGTTTTTTTATATTCAATATTGCATTCACAATTTTCACTATAGAAGTCATCTTCCTTCACACTATTATGCTATATCATTCTCATCCACTATCTTGCTGTTGCATTTTGGAGATGGGCACTTCACGGAGCTATACTGCATTGACAACTCTTTTTTGTTTTGGGGAAAAATGTCCTCCAAACTGAACCAATTAATTTTTCCTATTTGGAAACAAATCAAATTGGTTTCGATTGGTCTACTAAACCTAACCAATGACTCCCAACCAGTTTGTTTTGTTTTGAAATAATGATCCAACTTCACCTTTTCTAGTCTGTGGCCCAATTAACTGCATACTGGCTATGACAAAATTCTGACAGAAATATCATGCAATTTGTATATCTAGCTGCATTTCAAACACTCTGACTCCCCATATCTACCTATGTTTTCATCTTAATCTAAAGAAGGGAATGCATGCGAACTTGATTAATATACGAGTTAGGTTGATTTACTTTCATAAAAGAAAACCAAAAGATGCAGAAAGTAAATTGTTTTTGTTAAAAGAGAACAAAACATAACTACATGTAATAAGCTATATTCAAAGTTTTTCCCCAGTTTAGATTGGTTTGTTTTGATTATGATTTATGACCAACTGTGTTGTATTTCCATGGCTTAGCAAAACCCATTAAAAATATTGCAGTTTTTTTTTAAATGTATTCCATTATTTGTTTGTTTTTAGTCTACTCCCTGTAAATAGCCTTTTCAATGAGAGTGTTGTGATTCTTTCTTATTTAGTGACCCAACTTTCATTTCATGTGGCACTTGTGTATGCAGGTAAGGGTCTTGTGTGATAAGGCAAAAGAGATTTTGATGGAAGAGAGCAATGTCCAGGTCTGTCTATTTTTTATGATTTGTCAGCATGTATAGTTTATATGTTTAGGGATTTTTCTTTGAATTAGTTTATTGCACCAACATTGTCTTTGTTCCCCTTTTCCTTTCATTTTGTGACCGTTATCTGTTAAGTTCTCATTAACCACCCTTTATGATGGTCTTCTATTTTGTTTTATGAGTTTCTTCATAGGACTTCAACTCCCGATGATTTTTGAATAAATGAAAAAAACTAAAAGGATTTTTCATTCACCTATTATTGCAGCCTGTGAAAAGTCCTGTTACAATTTGTGGTGATATTCATGGGCAATTCCATGATCTTGCAGAGCTTTTTCGCATTGGAGGGAAGGTATTTTTTTATGATAGCTGGTTTTATATTCAACATTATCTATTACGATGACTTGATTACATAGATCTTGTTTATGTGTTTGAGATAAATAGTACTTGGAAATCATGAAATTCTTTGTGGCTTTCATGTTGTATTGTGAAATTAGGTTTGTTTGTTTCTTATGCCATAGTAAAACACTCTTCTCAATTAAATTTCCACAACAGTGTAGTCCTTCTAGTTGCCAGATGCTGTATTGTGATTTGGAATTTGGGTAGCAGCAATACAATGGAAAATTCTTTTGGAGTTTCTCTTAGTCTAAAATTACTTGACCCACACTTAAATTTGTAAGCATGTACTTAGCGAGTAATTATTGTACTTGATTTGTATTGGTAATAGTAATACACTGGAATGGAAAGTCATGAAATGCCACATTCGAAGTTATTTACTCTGAGAAGTTTTCTTTTCTTGGTATATTATTCAGAAAGCATGGCTGTGTTTTATTTGTTGTCCATGACACTAGGTGGAGTTTTATCTGATTCTTAATTTCTAATACAGCTGCCCAAAAGTTTTATTTTTAACTGAGAAACAAGCTAAATCAGTTTTATTACTCAGCTTCTCGGTATCTTATTTCAAATCTGAAAACAAATGTGTTGTGTTTATTTTTTTCTTGGCTGAATCATTATTTGTAAGCTCTCCTCTATGCAGATTTGAATATATTTCTTGCTTCTAGTTGAAATATGAAATTTATTAATAATGTACTGATTTCTAGTCACTATTTTTTGTTGGTAGTGTCCAGATACAAATTACTTGTTCATGGGAGATTACGTTGACCGTGGCTATTATTCTGTCGAAACTGTTACGGTAAATATGAACTATTGTACTTTGTTATTTTTCGAGAGTTCAACTCCATTAGGAAGTATTTTTTGTTGTTATTTACTTTTCATAAGTCATGTGTGATTACTTGTTTAGGATGTTTTAGTGAAATGTCATTGGCCTTTGGCTAAGTGACCAAACTTGATTTGTATTTGTGATTTGATATATGCTTAGAGGAGTAGATAATTATTTAGTTTATCAGCAGTTGTTTTTTATCTGGAAACTTTTTTTTCTGGACTATAACTATTGTTGGAGATCCTACATCGACTAGAGATATGACTAAATTATACTATATAAGTAAATGCAAACACCACCTTACAAGCCAATGTTTGTGAGATTGAGTTAGACTTGAAGTCTATTTCCTAGGATGATATCAAAGCTTATCCTAACAGGTTCTTTTGGGTTTAGGGTTTAGACATTTTCATGTTCGGATGTGTGACCAAAGTATAGTATAGAATTGAGTACAAACCTCACATTACAACTTGATTTTGTGTGGTTAAATTAAGTTTAAAATCCACTTCCTATGAACTATACATTTTTTTAATTGCATATCAAAGATGGTGTTTATTTTACTTCCATATGGTGCTTATTTTGTAACATTTTTGGTGCTAATTCCAAAATAATGCTGCAGCTTTTGGTTGCCCTTAAAGTGCGTTATCGCCAACGTATCACCATTCTGAGGGGAAATCATGAAAGTCGCCAGGTTTGTTGTTTTAAAATCATGTGACCTTATGAGATTAGTGAATTACATATTAGATTAAAATCCTATTTTTGTACTTGGAGGCATAGTCAGTGACAATTGAGTTCTTGACAGATTTTCCTTGTCAATATACTACTGTAAGTTCATATTGCTGCGAATTGAATGCTTTCATACGTTCATCTTTAGGAAATTATTTTGTATCTCATGAACCAAAATAAGTATTTCTTAAAAAAATGATACCATTACTTCCAGGAAGTAGTTATAGTTAGAACTTCTTTTAAGCAACTGACTATAGTACTGTGTACAGCATCGTCTTAATTGTTTGTTTAGTTTTTTGCATGTTTTTAGCTTTGAATGGTAATGGCTGATGCTTTTTGTTGCAGATTACTCAAGTTTATGGGTTTTATGATGAGTGCCTGCGGAAGTGAGTACCTACTAAATTCATTATTTATAGGGTGCTTTTGTTTAAGTTAACATTTGTATGGGATCATTTTTTTTTCTTAGACAATTTTTAAATTTTTTTTATTTCTTACCGTTAGCACTGTAATGAACGTGTATTCCTTTCCTGTTATCCGTTACAGATTTAGTTTACTTTTTTTTTTGGACGTGTGTCACATAGGTGAGCTAAAAATGATTATGAAAATGGTAATTGTTTTTCCCTTTGTAGAGCTTGATGTATAAAATCTCAATTTTTAGCATATTTTTAAGGAGTTATTTTTTTATTCCCCAATTAATGATAGCAACAATTACAACAACAGCCTTTATCCCAATAGACATTGATAAAAAAAAAAAGTATTATTTGGCTCTCTACTAGGTATCAGAGACTTGTACTTCGATAAACTTTCAGTATCAGAAAACATTGCAATATCACTCTTGTAGTTAAGGTTTTCACTGGCAGTTAACTTAGGGTTAATTCAGATTGTTAAGCTTTGAGATGTGATCCATGGGTCACTTACATGCAACGTGTAATTCCTGGAGTAAACAATTAAGTTACTTAGGCATTTTATCTGTATCTTCATTGGTGATGTGATTTAATAAAGATTACAAATATGATTTAATTGCATTCTATGTTTAGGGATTTGCATCCTCTTTCTTGCTCCTTACCGACTTGCTGATTCTTTGTTATGAGAATTAAAGAAACAAAGAAATTTTGATGGACCCTGTACAAATAATGGCGGGTCCTGCAATTCTGAGTGAATAAGTTGTATACATTCTATTATTATAAAATATACCAAATTAATTTTTTAATGAAGGTTGATTTCGAATTCATATCATGTTGTTACCTGGGTCTTTTGCTGGTGTGTTGTTATCTTTTGGTATGATTAAATTCATGTAGCATTTGTTTTTTTCTTCTTTTTTAATCCTTTATATAGTTTTTATTTCTTTTTATAACCTGCATATTTGAAGCTGTGCAATCCTGTATTATTGAATGTTTTTATTTGATTTACAGGTATGGTACTGCTAATGTTTGGAAGATCTTTACCGATTTGTTTGACTACTTTCCGTTGACAGCATTGGTTAGTATACCGCCATTTCATAATTTTGGAAAGTACAGTGGGATATTTTGTTAGATTATCATTATTCTCAGGCCTATGGTATTTTGTTTCAATGGTTGATGGCACCCTTGGCAGACTGTCCACGTGTAAGATTGTGTCATGTGGGATTAGTTGATCACTTTGCTGGATGATCTCACTGCCCCTCAAAATTTCCCTCTCACCAGGAAGCACGTGCTACCTGGTCAAAGAAAAACTGAATGTCACTGACAGATTCTAGGCCCAGTTGTTACCCATTTTTTTTTAAAAATCCTCGAGACCTCATCTCATATGACACCAATTGAACCCAATTTTTCTAACCTTTTGATCTCGTTTGAACTCACTCTTCTAGTTCTGCATTTTTTTTTCCCAAGTCACTTTGGTCTGTTTGTGATCTAGCTGACTGAAGCATCATCCTGATCTATTTGTGCTCTTCCTTCTGTATGGAAGCAAGGAGAAGCTTTTGATATTTTGGTTTCTGAAACCTACGAAATGGGCTATTGGGCCTTTCGATTAAAATAAAACCACTCTTTGATCTTTGGCTGAATTTATGTTCCGTCTCCTTCAGCATCTTATATTTTTTATTATTACTATCAAAATATAAAAGTAGATTGATATATTAGTAATATAATGACAAAATTGTGAATTTATATGAAACTTTGGACTGAATTTGATGTTCCCTCTCCTTCAGCATCTTATATTTTACCATTACTATCCAATATAAAAGTAGCTTTATATTGGTGATTTAATTTCGAAAATGTGAATTTATATGCATCATACACATACTATGAAATTTGTAGGATCTTACAATCCTTGTTACAATGTCATGATTTACGATATTTTGCCCCCTTCCCTTCCTGTTCCTTAGTAGGATTCACTTTTAACAACCTTTTCTAGTTCTGTGTTTTTTTTTCTTGGTACTCTGAATTCAATATGCATCTTTTTAAGCTGTGTCTCTAATCTATTTCTTAAAAAGTATGCTCCTGAAGCTAACTCTTATTACATTTTTGTAATCTTCATGATATGCAACTCAATCAGTTGCAGTTCACATATTTCAATGTTTTTCAATTTTTAAATAATTGAATGGTGCTTAAGTGTGTGATATGTTAACTTTCGTAGGTTGAATCTGAAATATTTTGTCTTCATGGTGGATTGTCTCCTTCTATTGAAACCCTCGATAACATACGAAATTTTGATCGCGTACAAGAAGTTCCTCATGAGGGACCTATGTGTGATCTTCTATGGTCCGATCCGGATGATCGTTGTGGTTGGGGCATCTCTCCTAGAGGTGCTGGATATACCTTTGGGCAGGTAATCCTGTTTTTCATATAACAAGATTATATTATTTTCATCTGTCACCTCACCATTACCTTTTTTTACTGCTTATGCAAATTGCTGTTGTGTAGGACATATCTGAGCAATTTAATCATACCAATAACTTGAAGCTGATTGCTAGAGCTCACCAGCTGGTTATGGAAGGATATAACTGGGGCCATGTAAATACTTCATATCATTTAGTTTGGTTTGGTTTTATATTCAGTCGTTGTGGTAAATGGATGATTAATAATCCCTTGTTACAGGATCAAAAGGTGGTTACTATTTTTAGTGCACCTAACTATTGTTATCGTTGTGGGAACATGGCATCAATTCTCGAGGTTGATGACTGCAAAGGACACACATTCATTCAGGTTGAGCTTTCCTTTTATTTATTTATTAGGTGTTCCAAATATTCTTTAGCTGGCTTTGAATTAAGCAATATATTGGATCTGTACTTATTATCTTTTTAATCTCAGTTTGAACCGGCTCCAAGGAGGGGAGAGCCAGATGTAACCAGGAGAACGCCTGATTACTTCCTATGATACTACTTTGGTTGAGTTGCTGTTACCAGCACAGCAACTAATGCCCTGCAGTAATCTGCAAGCTCATCTACTTGTCCAAATCAGAGCCATGAATCATATTGATATACTTATATTTTCGAAGTTAGGCTTCGCTGGATGTGTTATTTAGTTGAATTATAACTGAATCTTTCCAAGAGGAAGCTGAGCAGTAGGCGATGCTATTGTGGGCATGTGTATCATTCCAGCTTGCAATGTATCAATTTTAATGTTTTTTTTTCAATTTTCCTTCTCTATTTATTTACAACTCTTGGCCTTTCTTTTCTCAATTTAGGATTATTAAAGGGGGTGGGTTTCTGTAGATGGATAATGCTTTAACATATCTTTTAATGAGTGTTTTGTGATTCTTTACCCGCCTTGTGAGAATTATATTATAATAGGTAGTCTTGTTTTTACAGGAAATGAGTTTGAATTAAAAGAGTGAGTGGGACGCATCTATGATGAGTTTAAGGTGCTTTTAATGATGACTTATATTCATACTCGGGTAACCGGAGTGAAAATAAACAATTAGCTTCTCAAACTACCGTATGCCTTAATAAAATCATTTATCATAAAAAAATGATCTTCAATTCTTGGTAATTCAAATGCCGTATTTTGTAGATGAATATATAATTTTACAGATATATCATACTTCCTACTCGGTCGTCAATTAATTATTATTTGCTGTCCTCCTCCATTTTTTATTGGTTTTTTAATTGTTGGAGAGATAGGTTGAGGTGGGTGGAAGCAAAAAAGATGCTGATCGAAGATCATTTTCTTGCACAAAAGCTATTGGTTCATGTTATATTTATTAATTTTTAAAAAATTTCAAGTGTTATGTTGTTCCCATGTCGAGCATGTTTCCTTAAACATTATCAGCATTTAAAACTGACAATTAACTGGTTTTTAATTGAAGAAACGGGAGAGAAATATTATAATGAAAAGGAATGGGAGATTTTTTTATCAAAATCCCATTCCCCCTCTCATTCCTTTATGCATTGTTTGGTAAGAAGGAAATAGAAAATAGGAGTAATCCATCTATCCTATTTCTCTCCTCTATATGAAATTGACTCTTACGATAAGAATCATTTATAATCAGCACTATACAACAATATGGATCATTGTATTGATGATACAATCGGTTTAAAAAATAAACCACTTCACAAGAGACAAAAGTACTATGTTACAAATCAGTTGGTGACTTTGGACCAAATGCTATAGGCTTAAATGCAGCTAACAACACAGAAACTTTACATACAAGAAATCCCATCATTCCAACTATGAGATCTTTTGGTGTTAGCATGACTTGAAGATCTCCAGAGCTATACCTTGATGCAATTACAGCCAAGCCTAGAGCCAAAGCCACACTTGCTATTGGACCCTTAACTCCCTTGAATAATGCATTAGTTCTACCCTTGTCACTGGTGATTAGTTCTGAAGCTGGCAATTCATCCACAGATTTCTGCAACAGTAGCAGATACAAGAAGCCTCCAATCCCACCAATCAAGAAGTCAATTCCAGCATTTTCCCCGGCTGAGAAGGAAGCCACAGATGTACCAAAAAGTGTCAGCATAGCATCATAAAATAACAATGAGAACTTCAAATCTGCATATTCCCTCATGCTATCTTCCTTTGAGATATTAGGATTTGAGAGCAAGGTATGGTCATTAAGTCCTTTGTTGAAGATGCTGGTGAGATCATTCCCTTCTAGGCCAGTAACAAGGGTAGGTCTTAATTCCAACATGGACAGATCAGTTCCCTCACCAAGCAACACATCATCAATTTGAAAGTCATACTGGAAACCAGTGTACCTTTGTACCCCATCTTCCAATCCAGACGGTTGCCCTTCATAACTAATAACCATTAAGGATACACTTCCTAGGCGCCACTGACCTGACCTTAGAGACGGAAGAAGGGTGTTGTAAGAAAGCCTTGGTTTGAACAGGTCAATATTTTTCACAAAGAGCATATATTGGTTGTATAATGCTTTTAAAACTCGAATTTGAGCTTTCGATGTTAGAAGAAAATAGTAGTACACTGGCTTCCTAGCAAACAATACACAAGGGATGTTTTGCTCAGTACTCAAAAACAGATTTGTGCGCAAGACAGTGCTACCAAGCAACTCATTCTTTAACAATTTCCAACATACTCTATCCTATCAGTTAAAATTTATTAAAACCTATAAAATCAGAAGTAAAGACTCATTAAATAATGAGACCGAAAAAGTTTTGAGATTTCAAATAAATTTCATCTATTATTTGAGAGTGCATTAAAACTAGCTCTGTTGCAAGTATTTATCTTGTGGATAAACAAGAGTGTTAATCAAGAACACTTTAAAATTGTAGGTCAAGGATGATGTCAACAGAAGCTTTCAATCATTGCAAAACATATCATCAACAATAATATACCTGATTCAACACTAACCCAGAGGGCCTCAAGTCTTGCAATTTTTGGACCCTCAAAAATGAATTCATCAGCAGAACCTCTTTGGAAATGAAGCATGTCAATATTAGTCACATCCCCTGATTCTGTAGAATGATCAATCATCAAACTCACAGGGATTCTTTGCAATATGGAATTTCCATTTTCATCTATCAGGCAAAGGAGAATTCCAGCATTTAAGTCACTAATACTTGAGCCATATAAGCTGCTGGTACATAACTTGACCCTAAATAAAGATTTGGATCCACCCTCCTTTAGAGATGATGAAATGTTTTCTACTGATGTATTTGTGTACTCTTTCACTTCAGAGGCTGGCAAAAGATGTGAAGGCCTCGCATAGCTCCGAAAATCTGTGAACATTACAGATTGATGAATAAAATAATCTCTTCATTCGAACATTAGTGACCAAACGTCTACTCTCAGTTTTCATTGAAATGGTATACCAAGAAAAGGTCTTCATTATTAAAAGATGTGTTATTATATCATAACCCCGTTTGGTCACAAAATAGGAATAAATACCATTGAACGTTAAGAGAAAAGAAATCATTCAGGTCTTCATTTCAATTAAAGAAGTGACAGACACTAACAGATTAAAGTTATCAATGCATCTACCTCTGTTCAATCTCATAAATTAGAAAGGAAACTTAGGGAAATACTTTTTGGTCCAAAAAATGTGAAAAGCAATCCATATTAGTTACTACCAACCATTGGACACAATAAATACGAAAGTGATTAGTTTTGCCAATTTAACAGAAGTTGTCAAACCAAGCTTCATGTGTGTTTATCACTCATGCTAGAGCTAAAAAAAGAAGGCAAAATTCCAGGATACTGAAGTGATCAGTAACTGCTAAATTTTGAACTTATACTAGATACAGAAATAGGATGAAGCCAACTTAGACAACACACACTTGGACAAACAAAATCAACCATTTAGTTTAATAGCAATAATTTCATACACTAAGAATATATTGCAAGTTGCAAACACATAATTGCAACATTAAAATATAAAGCATTTGACGAATACTTTACACACTAAAGCAAATGACGTGACTAAAGAATAATCGATTAAGATCATAGATTAGTTGAAAATGGTGACAAGAAATGCGAATCTGTATAAAGAGTAAACCGTATCAATCTTGACAACCAGCATATATTTTATAAATGGATAAATCCTCAAAATGAGATTTTTTGTAGGAGAAGATTCTATAAAAAAAAACTATGAGATCAATGATTATGCACTGAGATTTAATACTACCATCCAATCACAAATTGTGGTCAGTACTATTTTTAAAGTAATTTTTATAAAAGTCAATAAACTTACTTATATAATGATTTG
>Ga0123341_1004705_pt1 | contig 12041 bp, 8 predicted proteins | sample Turbeapinknodule_FD_89959 | JGI IMG/M metagenome (GOLD analysis project Ga0123341, IMG submission 89959) | Root nodule microbial communities of legume samples collected from Mexico - Turtle bean Mexico pink nodule | ecosystem: Host-associated > Plants > Roots > Nodule | place: Mexico: Nepantla... | reverse complement strand
TTATTATATTCTAACTTTCTCTAGAAAAAGTATTTCAATTAAAAATATATTAATTGTTTAGCATTTAGAAAATAAATAGTATATTTTGATGCTTTTATTTTTTAAAACAAACTAATAATAAATTAACATAATTTATTAATTTAATGCAAAAAATTATTTACTGGTGGTGTTGAATTAGTTGTTTACATGCCCACATTTTATCAAAATTCATGCAATTAATATTTGGTTCATGGGGATATATGAAGCTACGCATAACATGAATGTAAATGTGTTATTAGTTGTTTTAATTCAAAGTTATTTTTGACTTTAAAATAAACTTTTTCACTAAGATTTAATGGCACGTCAAAGTTCACCCCAAAACAAGAAAACCTTGTCACGATCCAATGTAACTTTACGGGTGACAGTGGAGGTGGATTATACAATGTCTTGTTTTAGATATAGTATTTTAAATACTATTAGTACTGTAATCTAATTAAAACTAACACGTCATCTTAGTAACTAACTTTGACCAATTTTAATTTCAAAAGAAGAAGAGAACAATTAAGACAAGTACAAAATTTGATTGAAAAAATATATTAATGTCCAATAGTACCTTGTTCTGAGTATTGCATTACAATTAGATTCACAACTTAGCAAAAAGCGTTTTGGTTCAGAAAAAGTTATTGAATAGCAGTGAGAATGTCATACATAACTTAAAAGGTAGGCAATTACTTCCAGTATGCTTCTGATTTCAGGGTGAAATAACAAAAATGTCCTAAATAAGATGGATACATTTTGGACTTTTATGTTTTTAAGATTTTATTTTCTAAAATGAAATTTTTGATTGCAGAATTGTTTTTTCTGAATGAGATTTTGTTTTTTAATTATATTTTAAACTTTTATTTTCAAAAAATAATAATCTCTTCCAAGTCTGTTTTTTTTTTCAAAACCTATTATATCCAATTCTGAATTTTTTTTGAATGAAGGGCATTTTCAGAAATTTCCCAAATGAAGAACATTTTTGGAAATTTAAGTGTGTAGGTTGCAGGTTAAAAAAGGTTGGGTGCAGGAAGAATTTCCAAAAGTAACAATTTTGTAATCTCAGCAAAGTGTTGTGTTTTTTTGGGAGATCCACTTCATTCTGGTTTTACCATTGGTTCAGTAGAAAAGAGTGGGGGTAGTATATTCAACAAATCAAGATGTTTAATTAAATTAACTTCAATTATGACTTTTTGTAAGAAAATGCCAAATTTATCTAATATGAAACAAACACCCTAATCCTTTGAAAAAAACAGAATGGCAGGTCCAAGGTAATGTGTGCATCATCTTAAACAGAAAAGATCAATTGCATTAATCTAAGGTATTTTATCCGACAAAAGGCAACTACATTCTTCTCATATGGTACATAAGCAACAGCCTCCAAATACAAGGTTTGGAATCACAATCTAAGAAATGACACCTTAAAAAAATAAATTTTTGTGACAGGAAAAATTGAAGGCTCAGTATTTGATTACTTCAAATGGCTCAAGGTGGCGCAATAATCATGACTCCAATACTCTCAAGATACTGGAGCATATTCTTGGATGGTTGAAGCCAGCTTATTTCGATCATCTTCGGTTTTCATTCGGATCAAGAATGTACGTGCAACTACACTATCGTTATCCCCACTTCCGTCAGCATTACCCTACAAAAGTCCCAAGTTTCAGACACAATTTCCATTGGCTATTCAATCATACGAGCCGTAAAAATGCTTAAATAAATAAATGAGGAGATGAAGTTCGAAGAATCAAAACCAAGAAGAGAGCATATTCAAAATAACAACCATCACAAGAATACTAGATAGGAAAATACAGACTAAACCACCACAGGCGAAATTTAAACAATTTCACTGACATAGGAGGAGCCATATTGAACCTAAGAACAGATTAGCCAAAGGTCAATAGAAGCCCAGAACACCTGACTTGCACAACTATATCCACTGTATGGTAGTCTAAACATTTCAAGTTTCCTTTCCATTCCCAAACTTTCAAGCGTTTTTTATCCAACACAGTGATTTTTCTATTATAGAAATATTAAATACTTTTTCAGTACATGCTTGCAAACCATCTCTACAGGTATTTAGTTCAATTGCAATATTTCAGTGCTTACCGCAGTATGGAATATTGCAACAAGAGAGTTCTTCTGCGGGTTTGTCTTGATTCCTGGATACAACAAGGCATTGAGAAGAATTTTTCCTACCTGCACGAAGGTAACAAACTGAACAGTAAGTGAAGTTCTCATTTAAATAACTAAAACTATAGATTACTTACATAAACTCCCTGGATAACTACTAGTATATAAGCATTGCAATAAAAAAAAGGTAGCATGAACAAACCTCATTTCGAACAACAATTGTAGGTTTGGATTCTTTGGTAGCCTTGCTGACACCTTCTTTGCATTTAATAGACAGTTGACCCATTCCTTTATCTTTCCATGCATCTTTATCAGCTGGATCACTTGACTGAACATAACAATAAACAAAATTATTGAAATGAACAAAACAAGATCAAGCTGAATTGAAGCAAGGGAATAAAAAATGCTTTCCCAAAATAATTGTGACATATAGCAGTATAAAATAAAAGAATACCTTCACATAAAGCTTGCACTTCACTTCATGTACAACAACTACACCTTTCTCTTCCGTCTTCTTAACTGATGGGCTGCTAGGCTGCTCCAATTCATTTTCTGAGACCACAACAAGAATATTTTATTCATCAACCTATAGCTTCTTTCTAAGAGAAGTTATATTTTATACATGTCATGAATATTATTTAAATGTAACCAAGGTGGTGCAAAGATGGGCAAAAAATTTAGTTATGGGAAAGTTTGTTCAAGCTTATAACTTCTGATTTAGTGATAAAAAGGAATGAAAGAAATAAGATTATTCAGATTTGACAAGATAACATATTGTTGAATTACTAGAAGATTCGAAGAGTTATTGTTTTATTACTATAATTATTTTTAGGTGATAGAGTTCTAGATAAAGTAGCATCTTGTACTTGTTTCAGACCAAGAAATGTGAAAACCCTAAACCCTAAACCTTATTGTTTGGGATTGCTTGAAGTGCTCCCAAGTAAGCTTGCCACTATTTTGACCTCCTCCACCACCATCACCATCGCCGGAGTTATTGTTTTGGCCAGTGCCCTAACTAGGAGATTCACCATCCTTAAATCAAGTAGTTCCCATATCTTCGTCTCCAAAAGATCATTCACCAGCACCATTTATTTTGTCACCTGAGTCACCTTGAGGTAGTTATTCCTTATCTACCATCATATTTTCTCTTTTTGGTAATCACATATTGCTAATGGGACCCATGTCCCCATAATTAGATGACATAATATTTCTCTTTTGTCACTAGTCAACTATAAATATGTCCTTCACGTTCCAAAACCTTCTAATAATCTTGTTTTTGTTCACAAACTTACTCCTGGCTTAAATTGTCTTGTAACCTTTCTCTCCATATATGTTTTTCAGGATCTTGCCACATGGAAATTGTTAAGGAATAAGGAGGTTATATTACCTTCAAAGAGTAGGAACTAAGGGTAGCATTAGTAAAGGAATGACTACCTCCTGTCTTCAATTTTATAATACTTATGTATACTCTCAAATTTAGTTTCTCCATCTTCGTCTTAGACATCCATTGTTTTATGTTCTTAGGTCTAAGCTTCCTACTTTATTTTCAAAAGAGTTTATTGAATCTTTTAAGTGTGATGCAATTAGTTGTTCAAGCACCATTGCGCTACAAAAAGTTTTAAGTTTTAGCCCTTTTAATTTGATTCACTTTGATGTATGATGTATGGGGCCGCCCTACGTCAAATTCTAGTATATCAAGATGTCACTTTTATTAATGATTGAACTTGTATCACATGGCTTTTCCTAATGAAAAAAAAAAAATTGAAGTTTCGTTCAAATATTGGGACAAAATATGTAAATCAAGACATTGTTAAATTCCTTTCTGAAAATGGTATTGTTCATGAACTCAAACCTTCTATTCTAAGTGTCTATCCCTAGGTCTTACTAGGGAGTGACTATACTCACTGTTGCCTACCTTATTGATAGATTACCCTCTTATGTTCTAGATGGTCTTAGTCATGCTACATCTCAAACTTCCTTCTTTCCATCTATTCCTTTGCGGCCTAGTCTTCAAAGTCATGTTTTTGGTTGTGTTGCGACGGTCCATGTTGATAGTCAATTTTGTGGGAAATTAGATCCTAGAGTTGTTAAGTGCATATTTTATAATAAAAAGGGACATCGTTGTTATCATCCTCTGAGCTGAAAAACTTACACCTTTATGGATGTTAGTTTCATCATCTATCTAGTAGCATCCTTAGCTTCAGGGGGAGAGTTCTATAAAAGTCAAGCTATTTCGAGTCTTAAGTCGGCCTTTGTCTCTTTGGTGCAAGAAATCTTCATCCATTCATACTAATGCTACCCCTGATACATCTTGCAAGGATGCTTTTGATGTTGCTCTTGATGAGGCATTTTTGTTCCTAAGTCAGGTTCGACACTAGATATTAGTCGTTCAAAAAATCTCTTTCGTATTAAATATAAGAGATAGAAGGATCCTAACTTGATCCATGAACAACTCCAATAATTTGAACCGAAGGTAAACTATTCATAATTTTATACCTTTTAAAAATTCCTTGACTAAAATTTGAGACTCTAACCTTCATGGCCTAATTATTGCCCATAGAAAAGGAACATGGTCATGTACTTCATATCCTATTTCTCAATTTGTGTCTACTATTGATGAAGTCAAAATCCCCACATCAATCTGAGGCATTACAAGATAAGAATTGGATTCAAGCCATGAATGAAGAGATGGGTGCCTTAGAAAAGAATCAAACTTAGAAAATTGTTGATAGACCACAATATGGGTCGTGGGATGCAGATGGGTGCCTTAGAAAAGAATCAAAATTGGAAAATTGTTGATAGACCACACTATAGGTCGTGGGATGCAGATAGACTTGCATTGCGAAATATCGATCTGATGACACATTGGATCCTTACAAGGAAAGGTTAATCGCAAAAGGATACACCCATACCTACAGTGTTGACTATGAGGAGACTCCAATGGCAAAGATGAATATGATCAAGGGTCATCCTTTCATTGGCAATGCACTTTTGTTGGGAGTTACAATAGTATGATGTAAAAATCCCTTTGAGTATTTAGAGAAATAAGTCTACATGGAAATTTCGGCCTTGCTTTAGATCTATTGAAGAGAGGAATAAGGTATGTGAGTTTAAGAAAGCCTTATATAGACTTATGTAGTCACCCCATACTTGGTTTGGGAGACTTAGTGTGTTTGAATTTCAATTAGGAAATTGAGTTTAGTTGAACCGAACTAGAGTTGAAAAAAAAAACTCATTGTAGCTTAAGCTGAATTTGCCTTCTAACAAGATCTAAAAAGTGTCAAACATGTTGATATAGTGCTCAATGAAAATTAGAAGTTGGGTCGGATGTTCCAAGTGAAAAACACACTCTTACATCATAGTGACCATAAACAATTTTATCAAACATTACTTAGAAGGGAAACTCACTTTGATCTCAGTGAATGACATGATTTGTCACATAATTCTATGAGAATAAAAGTTGCTCTTGAATGAAAAGCTTGTTCTGTTTGAGATGAAGGGAATTTTTATCCCCTAAAGGAAATATGTTTTAGACCTACTCAGAAAGATATGTAAAATTGATTGCAAGACACCACCAGAGCTCCTATAGAACACAACTATAGTATTTGGAGTGATGGAGATAAATCTACAGTAAATAAGAGTCATTATCAAAGACTTGTAGAAAAGCTCATTTACTTAGTACATGCTCGACAAAAAATAGCACACTTAGAGCGTGGCCAACAAAAAAATAGCTTACACTTTCAGTGCGGCCAGCTAATTCGTGCATGATTCATGACAACTACATTTACAAGTTATAAATAGAATCCTTCAATAATTAAAGACAAGTTCAAGAAGATGATTGCTATTTAAGAAGGATGGAAAATTAAATATGGATATGTATGTTGATACAAACTAGGTTGGGTCTATTACTAATAGGAAGCCCACATCAGGATATTGCACGTTTTGTGACATAAGGTGTGTGTGAATTGGTATGGCTGAAAATTATTTTGAAGTGGTCTTAAAGATAAGTATGAAGAACCAATGACTTAGTTTTGTGAAAACAAATTAGCATAGTATTACTCGCAATTTTTATCCAGGAAGAGTGTTCAAAACCGAACCGATCCAAACAAATAATCGATAATCGATTAAATTCAAAAAAAGTTGGATCAATTTCAATCTTTTTTTTCTTCAGAATCAAGCAGTTTGGTTCGGTTTGTGATTTGACACTCCAAAACCGGCCCAAACAAACCGAATTGAAATCAATTACATAAATATAATATTACCCTATTATTTCACTCATATACCAGAGTTGTGTACACAAGAGGAAAACTCGATGTGCCTCCTGAGTTCATGCCTTTAAATCTATGGCAAAGTAGTAGCTCAATATGTTTAACACATCAAAAGGGTGGTGAAAGAGATGTCATGTTGGTGTGAACATTACAATATTAGCCTTGGGGGAGAATACGCTAAAAGAAAATAAAATATTATTGGAAAGAAACAATACAGAGGACTGGTTTTGATGTTTCAATTTTGAATTCCATATAATATAGTACATGCTCATAAAGGGTGGGTTGTTCATGGCGGTTATATAGTATTTATGCCACAATGTATAAATACAAGATAACCACCTTTGTTCGTTATTTTTTCTTCGTTGTAAAAGGATGGACACCCTTTGAGCCTTTATATTTTATTTTAGTTCCTTAGTTGATAAAAAAATTGTTATGTGTACACAAATTATTTAATATTCTTCACAACGATGAAAAGAACAAAATTTTACTTATAGTGGAGTAGGGAATAAAATTATTTATCATGATACAACATTAGGCCACCATGTTAAAAAGATAAAGACCAGAAATACTACAAAATCGCAAAAACAATCCAAACCGAAACATGAGAATTGGTTTGAATTTTTGTTTAAACAGAACCAAATCAAACCGCATCTAATTTTTATGTTTGGCTCGGATGTATTTTTAATCAAAAACAAAACCAAACCGTGAACACCCCTACTGTCCAGCATGATAGGACCAAGTACATGGAGATAGATCAACACTTCATCAAAGAAAAACTAGATAATGACCTTATAAATGCTTCCTACATCCCATCAAGACTTTAGCTAGCAGATTTGTTTACAAAGGAACTTCTTACTTACAAAACAGTTTCATGATCTTACATGCAAGCTGTGAATGATTGATATTCAGGCACCAGCTTGAGGGAGAGTGTTGAGCTACAAGAAGATATTATCAAATATTGTATGATTGATACAAAGATATTGTAGGGATATGACGAGTAGTTATTTTCTTCCTGTAATTATTTATAGGGTGATAGAGTTCTTTATAAAGTAACCTCTTGTACTTGTTTCAGACCTAGAAATGAGAATCAAAGTTTTTGTTTTCTTCGCCTAAATCTCTCTTTCAAGTTAGATAACAATGAAAAGACTGATATCTAAAGCACCCAGTTCAATTTATAAGGATAAATAACACAGGCTGTGTCACGGCTTTTTTTGTTTAAAAAGAGTTTCTTTCACAATTCAATTGGGAAAACATCCATTTTTGTTCCACATAAGCTGCAGATTTAGTTTTGTTCTTTCAGTATAGGTATCCTTCATTGAAAGCATTGCATATTGAAGAAAAAGTAAAATACAACAATACAAAATGTATCTATAGCTAGACATATATTTATCAACACCACCTGCCTACTACCAAGAAAAGGAAACTACCCTTCATTTATAAATATATAAACAAGAACAACTTTGACAATAAAAGATGGCACCAAAAAAGGTCTAAACAATAAAAATACAAGTATAATTGCTAAACGAAATAAAGATAAGAAAGAAGAGACCAGAATTGAATCCTCACCTTCATCTACATCATCCGAAGCCTTGTTGTTAGAGGGAGCAGAACTTTGGCTACCTAAAAATAGAAAAAATTTATGCCTGAGTTTAAGGTGTAATATTGAAGTGGATAAAATAAGTACAAAGATTAGTAAGTATGAAACCCTAACTTTATCAGCCTTCACTTTATGAAACCCTGACATATTTTACACACATACACACATATAAATACATGTATATGGGACATGTTTAGTGAAAGCAATTGTCACTTTTACAACGTGAGAAAACTATAAGTTAAATAATAGAATGACACGTGGATAGTCAGGATTAAGAGTTAGTAAACGATCACATGACCACATAGAAAAATCATGTGCATATTATTAATGGTGCATATTTATTATTTTTATTTATCACAACAAGAGTTCTCATTCGATATCTTCCATGTATATATAGCATAAGATCAAAATATTCAGTTCAGCTTATTTTTGAAAAATAGTCATTTTCTTTTTGTTAGCTTTCTGAGAAAGCTTTTGAACAAAAAACCAATCACTTTCAGGAGAAAAACTGTTACTAGATATGGGCAAAGATTTCCCTTGACTGGCATACATTCAAGCACCAAATGCACAATCAATCTAATTATTTTCTATATTAAATCATGAGAGGATAATTATTGGGTAAATTTTTAAAAATGGGAATAGACCTACCATATCCAAAAATGCTTTGACTGCTTGAAAATAATACAGGACTCCATGGACTAGCAAAATTTGTAGCAGTAGTATCAGGAGTAGTTTTCCCTCCAAAAAAAATATTTTCTTTGTTTACTACTTCAGGCAAGAGCTTTTTCCCAGAAAAAGCAGCAACAGCATCAGGAACTGAATTTTCCGCCTTGGATGCATTTGCTTTGAGCCAGTTGACAACATCACTGAACTTTTCCTGAAATAATAAAAAATTACAAGGTCAATTTATTCCAATTCTGTATATGCATGATTTGCACCCAAACTCGGAGTGCTAAAGCAGCAGTGTAATTCCAAATAAAAGAAAAAGGGCATGCATGTTAATACTAGGTCAAAGAATTAGACGAGCAAGAAGCCAAGGGAAAGAAGTAACAAGTAAAGATGCTACTGTACAGCCTTAGCCGCTATCCCACCAGTAAATTCAAAGGCAGGTAACAAGTGAAAGTTTTATATTATAGATAGGATGTCCAAAACAAGAAAGCAATTTATACTTGTCATTGCTCACAAAACAAACATCAACTACTAGTAGAACAACCAGAAATGATATTTTTATCACCACTAAAGGCTACTCTTCTCAAGTAGAACTCCAGTGTTCTCATAAATGTATGCATGTCGGTTAGTGCGCATGCATCTTTTCAGTGCAACCTGTACAACCACGGAAGCAATAATACTACTAGATATGGGATCAGCTTCCTATAAAATGGTACCTTCAACAACACATTAATAGAGAACAGATAGTGAAACCAAATAAATTTAAATACAAGTGATATATGATTTTAGTGTACTAAATCGTGTAAGGATTACCATAATGCTCGAAGCATGATTTATGTAATCTCTGACACCATCTTCCCAAAGCTCATCAGGATGATTCTTTAGTTGCGTTTGAACCCAACTGTGAGGAAGACACAGCATAACAAGGAGAGGTTATGAAAGAGCCAACACGGCATTCATAAGCATAGAAATGCAAAATCCTTAAACCTAGACTTATATATAACCACTATAAAGAAAACATGCTTTATAACAACAACCACCAAATAAACCAAACCAAATATCCAGAACAAGGTTTAAAGCTCAATGATAGAAAAATTGAAATGTGGAAATCAAGCAAAAAACAAACGTTGACATAAAATAAAAGATGAACCTTGCAAACTGGGTATTTAAAGCTCTCACATGCTGCTGTGATGACTCTGCGCGTTTCATATTCAATGGTGGTGCTGCCACCATTGGTTGTTGAGATGGTTCAGCCCTATGAACATCAAAGAGGGATCCTTCCATTATTCTTTTATTCCGGAACTGCACATTGTAAATGAAGATAAAATAAGGACAATTATTCTTTCTTTTCTCACGCAAAATCTTCAAAAGTTTTCAATAAATAAGGGGTGTGAAATGCCCTTGAACCCAACCTTTAGAAATTGAATTGGGAACGTGCATCACAGTCCTCACTAAGCAAAAGTCAAACACTTGCAAAACCAATACTCAAAATCTAAGTGTGATGAGCATAAAGCCTTAAACTAAACCAGTAAGGAAAGTGAAAAATATTAAACAGAAACTATCCAGTTCTAATTCCTACCCATCTCCCTCAACACTGCAACTGATGACCTAATGACTTCAGAGGCTGACTGTCAAAGATGGTTAATAATGAAAAGTACGTTGAAATAACCAATTTTTTAAGCAGCTAGCAACCATTCTCTCACTTCCAATTGTTATAGCTCGTATTATGTTGCCAACGATTACTGAATTGTAAAAGAGGGAGACACTCTTAGAATGCTAATTGCAAGCATCTTCATAACCCATTATGCGGACATACAACGCTAAAACAAAAGACAATAAAAATAAATACACTTCTCATAGTTGAGAACGAGCTCACACAATTTTTGTTCTATTCAAAATTGGGGGAAACAGTAGAAGCTAAAGCACAGCACATAAACAAAATTATTAAACTGAGACAACGGTCACATACTTACCGGAGCTTCGTTAGTATCGACCTGGTTGGGTTCTGACACAGCCAAACGCTTTGAACCTTTCATCATCGATTTGGGGAAATAGGGTTTTTGCGGTAATTAACGGTTATGCAGACGCTGGAACAAAAAATTCGACAGTATGAAGGACAGTACACATGAAAAGGCTCCTTTCTCTGAAAGGGGCACTTTCAGAAACTAATAAATACAATACGAAAAAATCAAATAATTTCTCAAAATTAAATGCATCAATCGGGTCCGTTGGATCGAATGAGAAACTCACTTTCAACTGAAACCGTTGGATGGAACTTGATTAGGGTTTTCATTCACATGGAGCACGTGCTGTCCTTGGTAGCATGTCGACACGAGTGAGGGCCACATGCTACTGGGCATTGTTTAAGCCCAATAGGGAACACTGAAGTGCCCTTTCCCTCATCCAATGACTTCACCCACTGTTCCAACTTTTGATTTAAACTGCCGGAATTTGAAGAAATATATTTTGAACCTTTTAAAAAAAAATTCTTTAAATAAATAACTTTTTATTGTCACTTTAACTAATTTTTGTAAAATACTCAATAATATTAAACTTCTTGCATCCTCACCTGAATGCATAAATAAATATAAATATGATATTTGTTAATCATTATCAACGTAATAAATTACAAATATAAATAATATTTTAAATATAATTATATTGTGTTTTAATTCCTATAATTAAACTCTAAAAAAAAAGTGTTGTAAATGAAAAAAAAATAGTAATTACAACATTCCTTCATAACTTTAAATGTATTTTTCATATTTGAGTTACGGTATTTTTTTTTATAGTATTGTGTCTTGTAACAGCTAGATTTGCATTAAAGATAACGGTTTATCTGTAAGGAAAAAAAAAATAGTCTTAGAGTAGAAATGGTACAATTAAAATGGCACCTGAATATTTTATTATTAAAGTGAAAAGGCTATATAAATAGAAATTTAGTTATTCAGATTTCATTTTAAAAAGAACTATCATCTCTCTAAAACTCCTTTTTCCTTTCCTCTGCCTTCTCTCTAAAATCTTGACCTCCTCGCTCATTTGTTTGACGATCGGAGTCCACCATTGGACTCCTGGCAACGAGATCTACAAGATTGACCGATCAAAATCTTAGACAAAGTAAGTTCATTCTTGGCTCTTTTTCCTTTGAGTTAGTTTTGATTTGGTTGGGTTGCCTTTTAATTTAAGTTTGCATGTGAGGTTTTTAGCTTCAGAATTAATCTCTGTTAGCTCAAGGTCCTAGTGATGTAGTTAGATTTGTGATCAGGACTCTGTGGTGCAGGTTAGGGTATCCTTAAGCTTTTGGTGGGTTTGGAGCTCTTAGTGAGCATCTGCTAAAGTCCAGGTAAGGGAAGCTA
>Ga0123341_1004703_pt1 | contig 12043 bp, 6 predicted proteins | sample Turbeapinknodule_FD_89959 | JGI IMG/M metagenome (GOLD analysis project Ga0123341, IMG submission 89959) | Root nodule microbial communities of legume samples collected from Mexico - Turtle bean Mexico pink nodule | ecosystem: Host-associated > Plants > Roots > Nodule | place: Mexico: Nepantla... | reverse complement strand
GAGGCCTTCCCACAGCGTCGCTCCCTCCGTGGTCTTTCCTACCCATGGGTATCGGGGAACCGCGCTGTGACTGCCTTGACTTAATGATATTTGCTCTTGGCGACGCCCTGGTTGGGCGACGCCCTGCCTTGGCGACGCCTCTTCGCCTAGACGACGCCTTGTTGACTTTGACTCCAGGCGTTGACTTTGACTTTGACTTTGTCAACGCCCGGATACGGGACGGTACAGGATTTTCATAGAAACAATCTGTTGTTTCCTCGAAACAATCGATTGTTTTGGTTTGACAGCAAGTCAACCAACCAAAACAATTTTCAACCTTTCTCAAAAGCTTCTAAGAGTAAAACAACCGGTTGATTCAACAAAACAACAGGTTGTTTTTCACTTAGTTGAATAACACTTGATTTTAAAAAGGTTTTTAAATCGCAATAGTTTTAGACAAATAACTCTACCCAGAACCCACCCAAACACAGTAGCAACACTAGCCGTTCATCAAACACTTGGATTTGGATTCCTCAAAGCACATGATCACTCTTGATCAACAATCTCCCCCATTTGATGAAGACAAATCCCTGGTTGCTTGTGTTGAACTTGATTGAATCTGAAACAGTACCTGCAAAACAAAGAACTATGCAATACAAGGCCTCTCACATAGCAGGTTAAGATCATACAATTACTAGTTTTCAGTATAAGCATAAAAATAGAAAAACCAACCAAAACAAATTAAAAACAACTCCATACAAACATCAAAATGTAGCAGAAAAATCAGAGATATAACAGTTTGTAGGATAACACAAAACCATATTTGCCCCCTATTTGTCTTCACAAATAGACTTTAGGAAGAGATAAAACAGAGAAAACAGATTTAAAAAAGAAACAACACACATATAAATAACAGCTCACAATCGGTTGTTTCGCTATATCAACCGATTGTTTTTCTTCAGTCTTCTTTCCCAAACTGTAGCTCAAAAATTTGATTATGAACAGCTTCAATATGTTCATCTAGGGTCTAAAAGCGTGCATCCATGCTTTGAAATCTGTTGTCAAAGTTCTGGAAGTTTGTGACACAAAGATTATGAAGATCTCTTTGATTTTCAACAAAGCTATCTAGCCTATTGTGCATGAGTCTCTCAAAAGAAGATATTGAGTGAATCCTTCCTCCTTGATGTCCTGTACTTGTTCCATCATCTTCAACAGCAGGTTGTTCTTCATCTTGAACATTCATATCAGCACCATCTTGATCTTCTTCATCATTTTCAACTTGTGCAGCACTTGATGAACCACTATGTTCACCATCCTTGCTTATTCATCTTTCATTGATCTTTGTAAAACCTATCTTGCTTAGTGAACCATTTTTCACTTCAAGTGTTGATTTCACCAACTTAGATGTTTCATCCTCAAGATTCACTTCAAAATAGAGTAAGAACTTAGAAATCAAGATAACATAAGGATAATGGTAATCACTTAACCTCATAGATTTTTGCATGTGTTCGTTGATGATATGAATCCAATTGATCTTGACACACTACTAGAACCAAGGAGATTATAAAAGAGATAAACAACAATAAGTCCAGAAATATCACAGTGCCATCCAATCCCGAAAAAATAGATTTAACAATTCATAATAAAGTCTTATAGTACAGTTTAGGATGAGAAGCAAAATTACAACAAACACAAATCCTTATGTTCCCAGCTTGGCTTCTAGATTCCCTCTCCAGAGATTGGCCTTCACTTGGCTTTGGCTTTTTTGACCTTATTAGATTATGAAGTTCAGACTCTTTGAGCCTGAATCAACATAACGTTGCTATCTAAGCCACTCTTAGAATCTCACTTTATGCTTCTAAACCTTACTTTTCACTAACTCTTGGTACTCTTTGGTACCTATTAGTTTCTCTTCTTTCCTCTTGATGCTTAGAACGCCGCCCCAAGGTCCCTATTTATAGATTTTAGAAATATGATTCAAAGGGATTCAAGGAGATTAGTAATTCGCTCAACGTCGACAAATTCGCCTTTTTTAGTCCTTAAATTTCTTTCTGGGCTTTAATCTTCAAACCTTTGGCTTCTTAAGATTTCAGTTAGGGATTTGCTCTGGATCCTGCCAATCACTGCCAAATCTCGGTTATGAGGTGTGATTGGCTTGGCTTATGCTCCAAGCAAAATCCTCTTGATTCTAACTTTGGTTTGAGCCCTTTATGAGCAAAATTGGGCTTTCTTCATGGTTAAGAACTCTATTCGTTGAATCCTTTTAGTTTCACTCAACCCTTTTTCTTTGTAATTCTTTAGTTGTGCTAACTTGAAATTTTATCAGCGAATGTAGATGTGTTCAATGCTTGGGAGAATTTCAATATGCCAAGCCATTCTTCATGTGCTGGGCAAATTGACTTTGCTGCTCCATCCTTTTTTACTTGCTTTTCTGCACAATTTTCTACAATTTCCTTCTTCTCTTCATGTTCTTCGTATGCAGTAGTGGTTGGCGTGTTTCGACATGCTTCTTGCTAATATTTATACAAATTCTTCCTAATTTACGTGCCATTTGACCTATGAATTCTATTACAATTAGCACTTATCAACTCCCTCTAACTTAACTCTTTGCTTTCCCTCTAGAAAGGTTATGCAGATGCAATTAGAATCTTTTATACTTGTGGTTTAAGCACAAGTCTTAGTACACTAAGTTAGCATCACATATACAATTAGAACAATTCAAAATCTCTAAAGCATGCATATATTAGTAGTTATTCCTCAATTAAAGTCCACATCCCCATCTAGCTATCTTTTTTTACTCTTTATGTGATTTCTAGACTTCTCTATTAGTTGTGTATCCTGTTTCATAGATCAAGCAAGCACAAAACATGATTTAATGCAATTATGGATTTCACGGCCACTTAGCCTCTCTTTGCTCTTTTTATTTTCAGCTAGTCATTCCTCTTGCCCCATTCTTTTCCTTTTTTTAACTCTTAGGAATCATGTATGCTTTTTCATGCATATTTTTATATTTAGGCTGGCTATTTTCACTGTTTTGGGTTTAAGAGCAATTTTTGGGTCAATTTTTAGATATTCATGCAATGTGCTAATCTTGTGAACATAAAAACTCAACGCAAAACCATTTTTATAAACTTGAAATTACTTACTTGGCTTAATTCTTGCATTGTGGCTCACTCAACTTTTCAGGTGGTTTCTCTTTTGATGCATAGCTTCAAAGATTGTCCTTGATCCTTCTGTAATGTTTCTGCAGATTAGTGTGGATCCTTTTGTTGCCTCCTTAGTTAGTTGTTAAGGTAGGGATATGTGATATTCATACAAAAAATGTACAACTACTTTTCTATTTAGAAATGTAGTTTACAAGTACTTTTACAAATTAAAATATAGTTCTAATTTCATTCATCTGCTTCTTTTAAGTTCTCTTCTTTAGGCTCTCTTAAAGCTTCAAGAATACTGTTGAAATATTCATCATTATTTCTAGGAGAAGATTCAACTCCTTATGGTTGCTCTGCAGATAGTGACTGTTGTGAAGTTTCAGTTCCTTGAAGTGGTGCAGATGTTACTATCAATTCGATATTTTCTTCATTCCTTATAGATCCTTTTGGTTGAAGCTGCAATGGAATTTCTATTTTAATCTCAAGGCCAAGACAAAAATTTTCTAAATTATTCTTCTATCATGGGAAGGTTGTGGCTGGCTAGTGCAACTGTTAATTGTGGGAAAATAGAGAAAAAAAATTAAATAATATAGTGTAAGATCTGTTGTATAACTAATAATGAATATGAATGGATACAAACATAATCAATTCACAATGTAATACACAATATTGCTTAACACAACTGTTTTGGTTATTCCAAAAAAAAAAACAAAAAAATCTGTAGAGAACAAAAACAACAAATTGATATTTACGAAAAATCAATTGATTAAGCCATAACAAAATATAATGTAAAAAATTTAAATACAGTGATAAAGAAAGCATAAAGACACCAAAATTTTATATCTGTTCACTCAGAACAGGGGTACATTCAGTCTCGCCTCAAACCAAGGTGGAATTCATTAAAACAACACAATTCTTTTACAAGAAGAGCAAAAACAGTTATTAAACACTACAAGAACCAAAGCACTCACTGCAACACCCTGTCATAGTTGTGATTCCCACCAAGAAACCATATCTTGGCCCCAACAAACACAGAATTACAAAATAGTAATAAAAGGAACAAAAACACCTTGACTGTGAACCAAGACATGCAATAGGATCTCCTAATTCACAACAACACTTTGAAGAATCTTTGACATCTATCTAGATTATGAAGATTAAGCTCCAAGAACTCTCAAAGATCAATCAAGGACTCATCCTTTCAAAAACTACTCACACTTAGGTTCTCACAGATTGTATAAGTATAAATTGTGTAAATATCTTTTTTCTGAATACAAACAATCACTTTTATAGAAGTTAAACAGAAACGATTTTAAAATAAAAAGGGTACAATTAGTAAAATCAACCATCTAAAATTCAAACAATATGTTAATTTTACTTAAAAACTATAGTTTGTATGAAAACTGATTTTTCTCAAATAGAATGTACTTAAACTGAAAATCTTTCTTATCTTACATATCAAAATATGGTTTTCAATTTTTAAAACATATTACAAAAAATCTAAAAACATTTCAGTATTTTCAATCAATTGATTTGAAAGATAATAGATTGGAAAATTGTAACTTCCAAAAAAAAACAGTTGAAAACCTTTTTAATCAGTTGAAAACCTTTTTAATCAATTTAAAAACAATTTAACTAGTTGAAAAACATTTTATTCTTGGATCCTTCATCATTTCTAAAGGCAAAAGATAAATCAGGACAAACAAATTGAAAGCCTAAGCTACCTAGACACATAAAACAGAATGGCTTCATCAAACATTGTAGTTGAGATCTTTGAGATGTCCAGCACTAACTATTTAGATCGAGAGGTGAAGTGTTAGACAATCATTGAAGTAGAGTGAGAACAATATAACATTATTATTGGAATTGGAATAACCCTTTGAATCTCCTTTGCTATTTTTATTTATAAATGCAATGTTTTTTTCAAAATCCATGTTCCTATTTTTGCCAAACCAAGTTGATTCCTCGTGCAAGGTTATCTAAAGCAATAAGCAACTGTTATGATCTTACCACTGCATTAGGATGGAGCATTTCACCATATTCTAAGTTTCACGCTCTGTGACCATTGAATCCCATGACTGGCTAAATAGGGTTTCGAATATGTAATCACATTTCGGTCACATTCACACCCTATGGATAATCAATGGCATTCATCACCATTGAGTATTAAGTACAATACCCGACTCAAGAAATTTGAATATAAAAGAGAAACATGCTTCTATAAACAACAACTTTAGAAATATCACAATGTCATCCAATCCCAACAAAATAGATTTAGAAACTCATAATGAAATCTTAGAATACATTTCGGGATGAGCGACTAAATTACAACAACAAGAATCCTTTGATGTTGTGACCAACTAGCTTTTAAATTGCCTTATTTAAAGATTTATCTTCACTTTTTCTGAGGCTTTGGCCTTCTTTACCTGATTGGATTCTTAAGTTCAAACTCTCTGAACCTGAATCAACAGAACCTCGCTATCTATGCCTCTTTGAGTCACTTAATCCTTCTACCTAAACCTATAGTACCTCTTATTTGAAGACTCTCTTTTTTTCACTTATTCTAAGTACCTTTCAATGCCTCTTGATTCCCTTTCGATCCTTTAGATATTACCCCAAGCCACTATTTAATGTTTTTAGAATTAGGATTCAAGGATTTCCAAGGAGATTGGTCATTCGCTCAACACATGCCAATCTGTTTGGCCTTGAGCATTCTTTTTGGGCTTCAATCTTCATGTATTGGGCTTCTTGAGATTTCACAGTCAGGGATTCGCTCAACACAGGCCAATTATTGCTCCTTTTTTGTGTTTTTAGCACAAGTTTAGATACACTAAAGTAGTTTTACATGTACAGTTAGATCAATTCAAAATCTACGAGTCATGCATTAGTTAGTAGTTAATTTCCCAATTGAGTCCAAAATCTCTTACCCAGCTAGTTGTTTCCACTCTTTTAAGTGAGTTCAAAATTCTAACTAGTTTTGTATTTTGTTTCACAGTTCCAGGTTAGCACATAACAAAGTTTAAGCATTTCATAGATCTCATGGTCATCTGGTTTTTTTTTTTAGTCAAGCACCTCTATAACTCAATTATTTTCCTTTTTGGTTCTTGGGGCTCATGTAAGCTTTTTGCATACTTCTTTTTTACTTTTGAGGCTGGTTGTTTTCACTATTTTTAGTTTAGAGAGGAGTTTTTGCGCCAAACTTCAAATATTTATGCAATGTGCAAACTTGTAAACACAAAAACTCAACAAAAAAAACCAATTTAAATATATGAGATCAATTGCTTGGTTTATTTCTCACTTTGTGGCTCACTCAGCTCTTCAGGTGGGTTCTCTTTTGATGCAATTCCTTAGAGACTGTCCTTGATCTGTTTGTAATGCTTCTCCTCCTCAGTGCTCTTCTTTGTAATTTTGTTGCCTTCTGGTTAGTTGTTAGTGAAGGGATTTAGACAATTATATACTATATATATATATATATATATATATATATATACTAATTCTATTACATATATCATGAGTACTCTAATTACAAACTATAGGATAATTTAAATTTCATTCAACTGCTTCTTTTGAGTGTGTTTCCTCAGGTTCATCCAAAGCTTCAAGAGTGTTATTCGTAAATTATTCAATGTTTTTGGCAAAAGGGTTAGATTCTTCTGGTTGTTCCACAAAGAGTGGCTTTGTTCACCTTGAAGAAACCCTTTGGCTTCAAGCCCCTTTTTGGCCTTCAGTAGATTTAGAGGTCTTTTATTTATGCAAGGATTCGCTCCAAGCCAAGGTCAGCATAATCCTTTCTTATTTATGAAGTTTTCTTAGTCTTGGGATTCACTTCAAGCCAAGATTAAGCGGGTATGAAACTTTTCCTTCTTGGTTTAGGTTAGCTTCAAGCCCTTTCTAAGCGAATATGAGCTTTCTTCATTGTGAATGACTCTTTTTTCTCAACCCTTTTGGATTCACTTAGCCTTCTAAACTCTAAATTTATATCCTTCTTTTGCCTCAATCTTCTCAACTCATGCCTTTGGCGCTCAACATTTTGGAGGTTTTTCAATACTTGTTCTCTGAAGTTAATCCGCTTAGCCCTTTTCCATGCACTAGGTGGATTGGTCATTTCTTATCCTTCCGTTTGTTTGTTGTTTTTCCTCTTTTTCTGTAAGATTTCTCATATTTTTCTTCTTCTCTTCTTCTTTTGAGTCAAGCTTTTCTTTCTAAGGAATTGCATGCGGGATTTGGTTTATGTTAAGTTAAGCTCCTATCAGTATGTTTCACTAGCTTAAATAGTTAATATTAAGCATGCTCCAAAGTTATATGACCTTTTTCATACAATTGACAGTGTAGGAAGTGTCACTTACAAGTTGTAGCTTCCAAGCTCCTAATGGATCCATAACCTATTTCATGTGTCAAAGTTGGAGAAACCTGTGGGTGACACAACATTAGCTCATAACATTCCCTTGGAAATTAAGCATAAACAAAGAACCTAAAGTTATACTTGATATATTGACTACGAAGTATAGGGGTGTGCTAGTAACTAATGTTTTGGTTAACTGAAAGCATAAAATATCAAAGGATGCAACCTGAGAGTTTTATTATGATTTGAAGCACATATTTATGTTGTTTAAACCTTAAGGACAAGGTATTTTTAAGGGGGACATTATTATGTTTGTCAGTTTGGTTGTTTGCCGTCAATTCCTACAAACAATAATTCTAATTGTAAAACAAGGTACAAGACATTTTTGTAAAACACTTTGTTACTCTCCCGTTTTAATTCACGCACAGATCCATTATTGGTTCCCCATTTATGTAATCTTGGTATGTTGTCTTCAAACCTAGATCCTTCCATCTTCCTCTATTTTTTAGAAATTCATTAAACATTTTTATCGCTAGATTCTTGTGTTAAATGTGTTGAACAATATTCTTTGATGTCTCCAAATCCAAGTGGAAAGCTTGAAGACCCTGCTGATATGTGTGTGTGTGTGTGTGTGTTGTTTAATTGTTTGAAACTTGTTAATTCACTCCTAAAGATGATCCAAGGTCAATTGAATCTTTACCTTTTTTTAAAAGATGGGTTTTCTAAAAGGGTGTGAAATTTAACGTATTGAAATGTTGAATCAACTGGTTGTTTGGTTTTTAAAATGGTTTGGAAAAGCTTAACTTTGTTTTGGCTTTGTTATCAAACATATTCAACCGGTTGTTTCGATAAATCAACTGGTTGTTTTTGTGAAAATCTTAAAATTCTGTTAAGAGGTTTTAATTTGTTTTAAATGATTCCAATAGCTTTTGGCTTTTGACTTAACTGCTTTGACCATTTTATTAGGGCACATAAAGGTTATTATACGTTCCTTTGCATAAACTAAGAAAAAGATATTAATCAAAAACGTTTTCAAGATTTCAAAAGCTTTGTATTATCTCAAGTGTGTGAAATAGGATTGGGTGTACTTCTAAACTTTCAGCTTTGATTTACCCAGGTGTATTTTGTTCCTCTTCTTCCTTGAACATTGTATTTCTGTGTGTTTTTGTGTGGTGGAATTTCAGAAGGTATTTCTATAAACTATGTTGTTTGCCAAAAGTGGTGTATGTTCTTGAGGGGTTCAAGATCATCACTTTTGGTGTGTGTGTGTTGTAATCTAGGTTTGATTACATAGTGGATTCTCAGTGGTTAGTTGAGGACTGGATGTAGCTCTTAGTTGAGAGTGAACCAGTGTAAACATGTTGTGTGAATCTTTCTATCCCTACACTCATTAAAATGTTTTAACATCATTTTTCAAATCTACTGATATAAACAACCGGTTGTTTTGTGAAAACAACTGGTTGATTTTATAGAATCAAACTTAAAACAATTTTCTATTGGTTGAACATAATTTTCAATTGATTGAATCTTCATAGCTTTTCATTCTACCTTTAATACTTACGAAAATCTTTCATAAACAATTATCCCCTTTTGTTTAAGGCCTCAAATTCTAACAATATGGTTGTTCATGTCGCTAGAGCCTCGTGTTAGATGATTTCCCTTGTCTCTTAGACACTCGAGCTAGACTTTCCCTCGTATTCTTCGCAGTAAACAATCTTCCATAACAAACTGGCACTAAACCACTGTAGTTTTTGCCAGTGGATGAACCTGAAGTCATGCAAGCCGCTAAGAAGGACGATCAATATTCCTTACTATGTGATAATTTGATACTCGAATAGGAAAATTGCTCAATTATTGAAAACCTCCTATGATATTGTTCCGATCACAAATTGCACCAAACACTAAATTCGTCGGAACTCATAACGCAACAATTGCAGCAATTTCAATCACCTTGAGTTTCACAAATCGAAGAACATGAGTAGCTTACTAATACTTCATCAACAAAATGATGATTGACGTTGAAATCACCTCTAATCACTTTCTCCAATTGCAATTTTCATTGGAATTTGAAATAGTGCTTCAACGTTTATTCTACACTCGTTTAATAAACTTGCAACTCAAATTTTACCTTTGAATGTCATTAGATGAATCACATTTAGCATTGAAAAATCTCCATCAACCCCGAATTCAATTTCTCGAATCATGAAGAATTTCTCAATAGAAATGCAACTGTGTAAGATTCAAAAGAACAACCCTTGTATAGTAAAAAACAACAAAATCAAAGAATTTCAAAACACATAACAATTGAAACACGCAACAATTGAACTTCTATTTGCACCACTAGATTTCTCTATTTACACATCAAAAAAGTTCTTAGAAAGTTATGAAAATTCCAAAACTAACCTCTGAAATTTTGAATTTGAGCTCTGATTACCAAATGATGAAAAACTAACATAATGTAGGATTTTTTTCGATAATATCCACCAAATGATTGACAAAAGAGAAAATATGGAAGATATTAAAGATGAAGAAACTCTAACCTACCTTGATTGATGCCATAATAAAGAGAAATTGATAAGTAGATGAATATCTACAATGTTGAATTGGAAAGTCAAAGATAAAGATCAAAATTTCTAATGAATAACTTATAGAGAATTCTTCCTTTAAGAAGATGATTCAAATTTAAACATGATAAATTTTGAGTACAAGAATCTATAAAAAGAACTTATATACTATGAACCTTGTATTCATGGACCCAACACTAATAAGACCCTATCCAATAAGCCTATAAAAACTAGAGTCTGGAAAGTCTCTAATTCAAGAAAACTAGAAACATATACAAACCCAATACAAATAGAAAAAAAAATTACAAAGCTGAGTAAAGGCAAAAAAACCAAATATTACACAAAAATACGTAAATTCAATTATAGCTTCAAACTTACTTCACGGTCCTTAAGAAGGTTCAATCCAAGATTCCATCAAGTTGTCATTGCAAGGGGTAGTAATTCCTAGCTCTTATTACCTTTGTACTTGTGTGAGAAGAGTCACTTCAATGAATGTTTTCATCAATTCTAATAAGGTTCATCATCTCCAGTACAACCCAAGTTTGGGTTAGGATGCACAAAGGCTTTGGCAGAGAGAGACAGGTAAAGGAATCGTGCAAATGGTAAAGGGCACGACACACTTTGGAGTTTAAAAAAGATAGGTTAGGAAATGTACGGTATTGGAGGTGTCACACATGAGTTTTTTTTTTAATTTCTAGCTTGAAAAGTACTAAATTTTGAATTTTGTTACAAATTTTTGTGGTAGTGACACGCGGTTACGGTTGTCCTTTTTGTTACAACTAGATATGTAATTATAACAAATATTTTGTGCACACATTTATAGTTTTATTGAACATTAAAAACATTTTTCATCTGCTTTATTTTCAGTTTTAGTTTTCAGTTATTAGTACTAATAAATTGGATTCAATGTACGTATTTGCTTTAATTTTGTATTTTTAACTCATCTGATCTTTACTCACATTATTGGATATAATTTTTTCTTTGGGTATTATTTTTTATTGATATTAGTTGCATTGGCTTTGACATCTTCTAGGCTTTAAAATGGACACATGTTTTGTTGGATATGGAGTTTTGTGCTATTTTCTATGATTTTTAAAAGTTGAGGTAGATTTGCTCAATTTTTGTAAAGGAACACATATGAATTCAATTCTCCTTGTTTTAGTTTAGACTATTGTGATTGCGATTATGAACCTAATTATAGTGACATTTAAGCTCATGTTTACTATCATTTTTCAGAACATTCATATAGCGTGTGTGCTCTAAACTTGTACTCATACATCATTTGTTTAGTTTTTTTAGGTTTAGAAATTGTCTCTTTCCTTTTCTCTTTTTTCTCTCAAATTCCATTTTGACTCTTCCTCTTCTTCTCTCAATCTGAATTTCATTTTGTGTTCTTCCTCCATGGAGAACTAATTATTGAGGATCAATTCATCAAATCAAGATCAAACAAACCAAATTGAGTTTTACATTGATCATTTAATGCTTTGAGTTTGTCCTTCCCTTCTCTAATTTCTGTTTTACACTTTGTTATAGAATTTGCGTTTCTAATTTTAGAAATCAAATTAGAAATCGAGTGAATCTTGATTTGACAATCAAATACATATCAGGTTGAATGATATTCTGATTTAATTTGTATAACTAATTTAATTGATTAATTGAATCGGTTAATTATTTAAACTTGAATTTGAGTCTTTAGAGAATTGTCATAAAAGGAATTATTTGTTTTGGTTCTTTAATGTGTAAATTGCCTTCATCCTTTTAATTTCCGGTTTTACAACCTCTTTCATTTTTTTTGAATATTTGTTTAATATTTTAAATTTGTATATCCCCAAATTAATTTATATAAAAAATATATATTAAAGACCGAATACAACAATATGTATCCTCTGATAATCGACCTAGGCTGTTCTCTATATTGTAAATTTTAGAAAGAAAAAAATCATCTTCAATTTCAAGAATTGAAAATCATGTCAATAAATTTGTATATATATATATATATATATATT
>Ga0123341_1004702_pt1 | contig 12043 bp, 7 predicted proteins | sample Turbeapinknodule_FD_89959 | JGI IMG/M metagenome (GOLD analysis project Ga0123341, IMG submission 89959) | Root nodule microbial communities of legume samples collected from Mexico - Turtle bean Mexico pink nodule | ecosystem: Host-associated > Plants > Roots > Nodule | place: Mexico: Nepantla... | reverse complement strand
TTAATGTTCTTAGTCTTAAAAAAATCCTATTTATCATCTTATAACCAAATATATAAAAATTAAATCTCATTTTATTAAAGGCCATATTTGTAAAAGTGATTGTCATTGAATTAATTAATGCATGTGATTAATTAAATGATATTTTCACATAATCTTTAGCCAAATATGAGTTTTTATAATTAAAAAAACAATTGGAATATTGGATAGTTGTATCATTTATTGAATTGATTATAATGACTATGTTATCTAAAATATCTATATCAAATGTTGATTTGTGTCTTTGATGTTTTGATTGAAAGTTAAAATTACATGTTATATTGCGAATTTCGTTTATCTTATTTAAATATTTATATTTTAATCATGAAAATATAAAAGGTTTATTCTTTCTCATACAATCTTATAAATATTTGATAAAAATAATTTAATTAAAAAAAACCCTGTAAAAAATTACCCCTCTATAGAATACGATAATTAAAAATAACAAAAAGAATTAAAAATTTTAATTCTTTATATAGTATTATAAATATTTAGTTAAATATAGAATAGGTGAATTAAAAAATAAAAAATGCTATAAAAGAATTTTATTCATGTAGATGATACCACATCGAACAAAAGAATATTGAAACAGTTCCAGAAAAATCTCTGTTTTATATATTCTTCTTCGTCTCTCTTCACATTGGTTCAGGCACTGTATAACCGTTATCCATGTTGGCCTTCACTCTCCTACCTTCCTCCAAGCTCCACCCTTCGCATTTCCTTCCACCCGTCGCCGTCGCGGAAGCTCCTCCCAGAAACAGACTCGCAATCTTTCCCAAATCCATCTCCAAACTCGCTTTCGTTGCCAGGGCCACCAATGACGCTCGTGATGGGGCCGTCGACGCAACCTCTCCGCCGGTACGTTGGGGATAAACGCATATTTTATTTTGCACGCCGCTTTTCTATATTTTTTGTGTTATTTAACCGTTCTTTTGGTGATTATTGGGAAGTTTTATTGTTTTCTGATGTATGTATGTAAGTATGTATATGTATGTATGCTGCGGCCTGTGATTACTGATTGAAATTATTTGGGGTTGTAATTGAATCATTGGGTCTAAGATGTAAGATGCTCATGCGGAGATTGAGTGTGTTTGGGAACTTGTTTTACAGATGTAATAATTGTTGTTTTTCCTCCTGTTTGAGATATTATTTGGAGAAAAGAATAAATATTAGGTTTAAAGGGTTTGTGAAGGTTGTTAGATTACCTCATCGGTTGCGGTTTCAAGCATTGTGGGAAATTATGGGCGAGTGCTAGGAAGACACTTTCAAATTTGAAATGGATTGGAAATCACAAAATCAGGAGAGAGAGAGAGTCATTGTAGAAATTGTAGGACCTAATGAATTTTGTGATTTCAATTAATTTCAACCAATGGGAGAGAGTCTGTTTCTAGATTTTTCTTATGGACAAATGTGACGGATATGACCAGAAATCTTGATGTAGTGCCGTGGTTGCAAGTGATTTAAATCCTTCATGGTTTTTAATCCCTGTACAAATGGTTGTTGATGTAGTGTGTGTAGATGCATGCCACATCACTACTAAATGATGATAGGACTTGCTTAAAAAAATAAATAAATGTGGGGCAAAGCCAGTAAAACATTTTCTGAAGGTTTTAAATCAAAATGTGTCGTTTTTGTTGTAATTAAAAACAGATTTAAACAAAACAAAGAATAGATTTGCAAACATACGCATATTTTCATATTATAGCTGGGTTTGATTGTTTGTTGTATCCATCTTGTGTTGAAGGTAGATGTTTATGATTTTGAACATTTGTCTGAGATGTTATGCTGTATGACCATACAGGGGAAGCAGAATTTAGACAGCCACAATAATAGATTTTCTGATAACTTATATTAGCCACAACAAAACATTTCATGTGATGTCCAATGATTAAATTTTGCTTTCAGGGTGTTGATGCAGTAACAAGTACATCTTCTGGCCTCGGTGATGGTTATGTGGCCTTGTTTGTTCGTATGCTAGGCCTCGATCGTGACCCTCTGGATAGAGAACAAGCTATAATTGCACTATGGAAATATTCACTCGGTGGAAAGAAGTGTATAGACACTTTAATGCAGTTTCCTGGTTGTATTAATCTTGTTGTGAACCTCCTCAGATCAGAGTCTAGTTCTGCATGTGAGGCAGCTGCAGGCCTTCTGCGATCACTATCTTCAGTCAATCTATATAGAAATTCTGTAGCTGATAGTGGAGCAATAGAAGAGATAAACAGATTGCTGAGGAAATCTTCCTTGACTTCTGAGGTATGAATTTGGTATACGGCAATTTTGGGTTCATTCTCCACATGTTTCTTTGGTGTAGAAAATTAGAATGTCTAGAACCCTTTTTGCAGGTAAAGGAGCAGAGTTTGACTACACTGTGGAATTTATCTGTTGATGAGAAGCTCTGGATTAAAATTTCAAAGACTGAGATTCTGCCTGTAGCTATTAAGTACCTTGAAGACGAGGATATTAAAGTGAAGGAGGCTGCAGGGGGCATTTTGGCAAATTTAGCACTGAGCCGTGTTAACCACGGCATAATGGTCGAAGCGGGTGTTATACCAAAATTGGTGAGGCTTTCTATGAGTTTAATAATTGGAAGGTGGTTATTTTTGCAATAAAAATTAATTTGTGCATGCTGTAATGGTTTATATTCTGGTCTGTGAGTAGTATGTAATTCCTATTTAGATGAATTCTGCTAGAGATCAAGCAACAATTCCTGGGTTTGGGCCCAAAACACTAAGATTTTGGATGATATAGCTCTTGATGTTGTGGCCTCATTGGTCAAGTGACGAGTCCCATTCCGTGTCAATTTGGATTCATGTTAAGATGAATTCTGCCAGGGGTAAACAATAATTCCTGGATTTACACTAAGCTCTTAGGATGATAAAGTTCTCTGCATGGAAGTCTCTTAGACAAATTGGTGGGGAGTCCCATTCCATGTCAACCTAGATCCCCTCCTGCTCCTTAGAAACGTGATTTTATTTTTTGGATAGAGGAAGACGCAAGCTACCCTATATTTTGGAATTTCTGGAAGAGTTTTCGGCCCTATAAAAGGAGAATTTGTGTGTGGAAATTATTGAATAATTTATCAGATCAGAGATAAAAAAAGAACGGCTCAACCTTTTAAGTAAACAGTGAATAATTAATTACAATTATTTAGTTTCTCATTAGTATAGTAAAATATAGTATATACATCTCTGTGTTTATTTTGTATTTTGGTCTTTTCACTAATCCCCTGCTTTCAACTTAAAGAATGGCAGTAATTCCTTCCAATAAAAGTTGAATGGAAAAAGAAAGAAGAATTAGAAGGAATGATATATTGAAACTTATTGATATTTGCATTGTATTATCGAAGTTCCTTTCTCGTGATGCTTACAATAGACAAGAATGTGATTGTGTTTATTCTTACTTCAGGCAAAGTTCTTAACATCTGATCTGGAAGGATCTAAAGTTATTAGGAAGGAAGCAAGGAATGCATTGCTAGAACTTTTTAAGGACAATGATTATAAAATTCTTGTTATGGAGGAAGGCCTGGTTCCTGTGCCATTAATTGGTTCTGCGGCCTTTAAGTCATTCACCCCAGGCTTACATTTGTGGCCCACATTACCTGATGGTACAGAAATTGAAAGGACTTCTAGACAGCCATCCAAATATGGTGCTTCGGAATTACTTCTTGGATTAAACATTGATGACAAGAATGCTAACTTAGAGGAAGCAAAGGTCAGTGCAATTCTTGGACGAACCCAACAGCAATTCCTTGCTCGTGTTGGAGCTTTAGAAAGGGAAGGAAAGACTATACCTCATTCTGATTCCTCTAATGATCTGAGGTTTGCACTTTTACCTTGGACGGATGGTGTTGCTCGTCTAGCACTGATATTAGAACTGGAAGATAAGTCTGCATCAATAAAGGCCGCGGAATCAATTGCTACCGCATGTATCAATGAACATATGCGTATTGCATTCAGGGAGGCTGGAGTAATTAAGAATTTAATAAGGCTTTTGAACTGTGATGACGATGCAGTCCAGTTGGCGGTAACACAAGCTTTGGAAAGGCTGTCTGTTAGGTAAAATCATCAAAATATAGTTCATAGTTTTATAATTGCAGCTTTAAGTTTGTATTCATGATGCTGTGGAAAACTGCCACTTCTTTTCCCGAATATAAATCAGTTCATTGTTATTTAAAATGGATGATATTTTAGAAATCTCTTACTAAAAAAAGGCTGTAAAGAACATCTTCCACTTTAAACCATGAAATTTGGGATATGATTGTTATAGTTAGAGATAAATTATTGTTCTATTAATTATTGAAAATGTGTCAAATATTTAATTTGTGTATAATAAGAAGTTATCATCTACAAGGAAAAGCCAAAAGTAACATCATATGGATAATGTTTGTGAAAAGAGCTGAGCTCAACTTTGAGTGCAATAAGACTTGCTTGTGAAAACTTGAATTGTTGATTTTAAACTCTAGGGAAGAGAGAAACATTGAGTTGAAACTGCGTGTTTCTGAGACAACACAAGGGCTTCATTATATCGAGAAAAAGAATCAATACAATTATTATAATATATTAGCATAAAAGGAAATAAGCACTGTTGCAGGAGATTTTATATTCTTTAAGAACAAAAAATAGTGGAGATTTGATATTCTCTAATTAATAAAATTGTTTTGAACAATACATATATAATCTAGATACTTTTGATTACATAAGATCAGTTCTTTATTTCTATAATTATAACAATATTTTTTATTATTAAAACCAATTTCTTATTTTTATAATTATAACACTTCCTCTCAAGCTGGAGCATATAGTAGGTAATGTGTCCAACTTGCAACAAATATAATCAATCCTTGTTCCTCTTAGAGACTTGGTGAATATGTTAGCCAAGTGTTCATTAAAGTTGAGAAATCTTGTGATGACAATTCACAATGACAATTCACCTCAATCTAGACTCCAGTTTTTCTTTTATGAATGACAATTCACCTCAATATGTTCCTCTTATGAAAGATAGGATTAGAGTTGGCTGATTGTCACATACAAGGTGCATTTGAGAACTTTCTTCAAATTTAAGCTTCTTGAGAAGTTGTTTAAGCCATATGAGTTCATAAGTGACTAATGCTATTGTCCATTATTCTGCTTCTGCACTTGATTTTGCCACAATTTTTTGTTTCTTACTTATCCATGATATTAAGTTATCTCTAACAAGAACACAGTACCTTAAGTGGAGCATCTATCACTTAGTGACCCTGCCTAGCTAGCGTTAGAATACCAAACAATTTGAGGATTTCCCTTATTTTCATAAATGAGACCTTTTTCTATGGCCTTCTTAATATACTTTAGGATTTGTATGACTGCATCCCAATGGTCTCGACAAGGAGAGTTTAGAAATTGACTTATTAGTTCATTGCATATGTGATGTAAGAACAAGTCACAATGAGGTAATTTAACTTACCAACTAACCTTTTGTATCTCTAGGATCAGAATAAGGTTCTCCTTGGTCAGGTACAAGTTTGAATCATGGGTCCATTGGTGTCTATAGACTTGGCATTTATCATGCCTGTTTCTTCTAGAATATTGAGAGCATATGTTCTTTGTGATATGACCAAACCATTCTTGGATTGTGCCACTTCTATACCAAGGAAGTACCTCCAGTGTCCTTGATGATTTTGATTGTGTGGCATCGCAAGAGAGTTTATACTCAATTTAACTCCCCTTATCCACAATTAGGTGAAGACCAAGGGGCGAAAACCCCAAAGGGAAACCTTTCACCATGCCACATGATTCTTTTGTGTAGCACTCCTGCCTCTGCAACCAAAGAGGATTCAAAGAGACTAGGTTACCAAGTGAAAGTGAACAACCCCGAGCAAATCGTATAGAGAGCATACCTGTTGTAGCAAAATAAAAATAAAAATGAACACATCTATAGTTGTGGAAAGTGAAAAAGGTGGTTCTTCGAATGGTTGCTAGTAGTGGTCAAGGATAAGGTACTAGTTTTAGTGGAAGACATTAAGCTTGCATGAGAAATCTGGGAGACTCCATAGAGAATGTATGAGTCAGTGACAATGGTAAACATGAAGTTTCTTCAGCATGTCGGTAGTGGGTAACGCCAAAGAAGATGGTGGTAATGGGATAGTATTGAGAAACTATGTAGGGGGCAAAGGAAAAGGAAGGTAAAAAAGTATAGAAATCTAAAACCATTTAGAGAGGATTGGTAGTAATTGTGTGATTTGAGCACACGAGTCTCTTACTTATGATGAAGAAAAGAATATACAATAATAAGGAAGAAAATAACATCTAATAACAGGAAATATTTGGTTAAGATATTTCTGTATCAAATTATGTCATATCTTCCTATTTATTGCAATCAATTCATATCACATATTTAACAAATTGTAATAATTTCTTTGTGATTTTCTGGATGCAGCAATATTGTTTGCCAGGTAATTGAAGCTGAAGGGGTTTTAGGTCCTTTGGTTAGTATTTTGAAACGGTCAGGGATAGCTGGAACTATTGTGGAAAAGGTATTGTTATTTCTTTTCTGTTAATTAAGTCTGGCAAGGTTCCAGAATAATGAGGTTTGGCTGATGGTCTGATATGCCTCTACAGTCTTTGAGTATACTAGCTCGGATATGTGACCTCAGTAAACAAAAGCAATTGAAGGTTTGTATTGCACATCTTGCAGGAACTTTAGAATTGATTTTTTTTTCTCATTGATTGTCAAGTACATTGATTCCTTTCAGTTTTATGATGGACCAGTTAATGGATCTGAAAATGCATATGGTGGAGCAAAAAGTGACTGTGTTTCAACCAGGTTTAGTAGCACTGAACAAACTGTATCAAAAACATACTCAAAAGGTTTCTAAAGGGACCTGAACCAGATTTTCTAGAAGGGTCCTGGATTTGTTGAAGCTCAATTATTGAGTTCAATATCGATTTTTGTATTGTTTGATCCAGGAACAGGTCCTAAGTGTTCTACTTAGTGGTAGTTAGCACTGACTTTTTGTGTTAAATCTTTCAGGAATGACATACTAGATTCTGTTTTGATTGCACACCTTGTTGAGATTCTGAAGTCCTCTCCTCCTAATTTACAAGAAAAAGCTGCATCTGTGCTTGAGTTTGTGGCATTGATTGACTCCACCCTGTCCCCAATTTTATCTTTGGATATTGAATCTGGTCTCAGTTCTGCTTTTCAGCAAAAGATTTTGAAAATTTCAGGTAAATAATATTTGCATGCGCTCTGTTACAATACAAGTGCATATTATTTTCAGCTGTTTGGTATGTCTTTTATTTTTGTGTGTGGATGTATAACAAGTACATCAAAATGACCAAACATTATTTCTGTTTCAAAATATATGGTTTTAGAGAGATGTAAAAGCAGGGGTAAGAGATGAAATTGGCTCTCCCTTTATAGTTTAACTGCTTTTTATTATCACCAACTATAACTTGAATCTCGTCAACTGGTATAACCAGTGGCATTTGCCATTGTTTATTTTTAACTCTTCTTTTACATGCATTGTGTGTTTTTACTTGTTTCTTATTTTTCTTCATGCTCAAATCCTATCTTATCTAATATCTATTGTCATATTGTTATATACCAGCCACCTTTAATTAATTAGTGAAAAATGAGTCATTATTGATGTTTCTCTTTTATATCTATAAGTTTGACATCATTCTATCACTCTCACACCTTTCCCCACTCTCTTAGAGATAGATATTGTTATGTGCTTTCATTTTGTTGCAGCAAAATATCTTCTCTTTGTTGTCAGCATATGAATGTCAAATTTTGGGTATATCTATAATCAAACACACAAATTGTTTAGCTTGTATCTTATTGGATTTACCATAATTAAAATCTATTAATGTCTGTGAAAGATACAAAAGATGATTGAGCCACTGAGATACTATCCTATATATAGGGCTTTTTATACCGTAGAGCAGTAAAAAAAAAGAAGTTACACAAATATTGCTGGAAAAAAAAACATTTAAGGAGAGGGAATATGCATTCGTTGATGCCTCCAATATGTTTGTCTTTGTGAAAAGAAGTCGTAAGCCCAATATTTGGAAGGGGTAAACATTTGATTAGACATAGAATTCATTGATTCTATTAAAAGTGGACTTTAAGCTTAACTCAAACTTATATAACCGGCTTATGAGGTAATGTTTGCACCCACTTATAAACTATGAAATGTTCTAGTCTCTAGTCAATGTGGGATTTCCAACACAATCCCTTCACGCCGAGGTTACGAACTTGTGCGTGAGACTATATATTATGGATGGTCTGATAACTACCCGATAGCGAGAGACCTAATAAGTCCAACAAACTTTCTTGCTAGAATAAACTCTAAATGACTTTGATACCCTTTTAAGAAGTGGACTTTAAGCCTGACTTATAAGATGAGGTTTGCACTCACTTATAAACTATGAAATGTCCTAATCTCTAGCTAATATGGGATTTCCAACAGATCTCATAGATGATGAGCAATAAAGCATCAAAGTAACCAGATCAAGTTTGTTGTGGGTATTGCTGATTGAAACAATAATAGTATATGGAGGCTGTGTTTGCATATTTGAAACGCACTTGGCCCTGAATGGAACTAAAACTTCAACCTCATCATGACAACATCCAAACTTGCCACTCCAACCATGATTTGATTTGCAAAAATCAACAAATTGGAAGGAGTTATTTTTCATCAGAAGAGAATTGTTGTTGCTGTGTGGACTTTTTATCAGAAGAGGCATTAGATTTGAAGGACCAGATTGTGTAAGATTGAGAAATCATGAAAAAGTGGATTTGGATGAAGACTTGTGATCATTCTGTAGTTGTAGTTCTTGAGCACGGATACGATGTTCAACCTCTTCAATAGTGACCTCATCAGTTTGACTTTTATTTAAGCCAATAATCGAATCAAATTCTTGAGATAAGCCTTCAAGAATTGCACCAAGATTTTCCTTTGGTGCAAGGTTGTCAAACTCGAGAGTCTACGTAGACTTGTGAGAACTCCGGAGACTCAACTCATACTCGTAAGAGATTACTTCATATGAAAGAAATATTTTAATAAAAAAACAGAGCACTCCAAATAAAAAAACAGAACACTCCAAATAAAAAAAAATGTGCACCAAAGTTTCCCCCAATTTAATGCAGCCCAATAAAAAAAACAAAGCAACCCTAATTCCCCAAATATTAAGCATAAACCTGCAATGCACCACTCAAAAGATAACACCATCAACAACCAAAACATAGCAATTGCAGCACCACCTCTAACGGGGATGGAGATGGAGTGTATATATCATATTCAGCTCTTCACATGTATACAAAGTTGTTCTATGTCTGTGCGAACGTACGTCACTGTCCTTCTTTAGACTGTACTGTCTGTACATAAAAAAACAACTCAACATTTTATGCCTATGCAGGGGACATGGAATCTGATGCAGAAGATCAGTTTTATGCAACATATGCAATTGAATTTGAAGAAGCTGGTCTAGCAATATCTGCGGCATCGCGGTTATTGACAATACTACTCGATTGCGAGCAGTTCCGCAACAAAATAAATGCCCCCCATTTCATTGATTTGCTTCGTGGAATCCTCAGGTCTAATATTCCTCTCCACACCAAAGACTGGGTAGCTGCTTGCCTAGTTAAACTGAGTTCTCTCTCTGGCTCCCTCACCAGTTTCTATCCAATAAATGTGGAAGTTACACTTTATGAGACAATCCCAAGACTTCTAGAACAGATCAAAACTTCATTCTCCCCAAAAGCACAAGAAACTGCTGTTGTAGAACTTAATAGAATAATATCTGAAGGAGTGGTGGATTCCACAGACGAAGCTATTATTTCAGAGGGGGCAATAAGTTCATTGGTGAATCTGGTTGAAGAAGGTAGTGACAGGGCTGTTGAAGCAAGCTTGGCAATACTGTACAATCTGAGTATGAACAATGAGAACCATTCAGCACTGGTGGCTGCTGGAGCCGTGCAGGTCTTAAAAAGAATAGTTCTATCAAACAGACCACACTGGGAACGGGCACTTCTTTTACTCAGGATTTTGCAACCGTGATGAGTTCAAGGGTGCAAATCCTGAAACAGTTTCCTCGTTGTATAATCTACTTTTTTTGGTACAATTGTGTAATCTAATAATTTAAATTTGTAAAAGAATTTTTTTACTCTTTCTCATAGACACAACGTATTTGAAAGTTCTGAGTTTTGCTATCTTAAATTTGTAATGCCTGAAGTTGCTTTTATTTTAAAAACAATGCATTGAATAAAAGTATTTATTCTTATTTATTTGTGCCTAATTTAAATAAAGAAACAGTAAATATGATTTCAATGTGCGTATTGTTGATCAAACAAGTTGAGAACTTATAACTTATTTGAGTTTATGTTGGTATTTTAATCTTAATTATTGTTTTAAAGATAACATTTTTGAGATAATGATTAAGAAATTAAAAATAGAAAGATTTTATTGAAAAATACAGTATATAATGTTGCCTATACATTTTGATAATGATTTTATAGTAAATTATTCATTTATTAGTCATAAGGGTGTTTGGTACTAGATCATATATGAAAATAATGATTTATTGAAATTATAATATTTTAGAACTATGATTCCCGTGAATAAAAAAATTTGTTAAGTAGATGAAAAATATTGTTGAAAATATTCACACAAGTTTTTTAAAATTTAAAAAGTAATATTAGTTTTATAAAAAAATCTTAAACTATTACCTCGTTATATAATTTAATGAGAGTAACATAATGTTTTTATTCAGTAAAGATTTATTTCAACTTAAGAAAATTAGATCATTACCTCTTTTATAGCCATGACTAAAACTATTATTGGAAAACATGAAAATGTTGAGGTTTCTTAAAAACTATACATGATTGTCGTTTCATGAAAAAAGAAGAGAAAAGAGTGGTATGTAGCAAAATTTAATTCTTGTTTATTTATTATAAAAATTGATATGATAAAGAAAGAGGAAAGATATTATTATTATGCTTGTTTGGTTTGTAAGGCAATAAGAGATATTTTGAGGGTGGTGTGATCTTATCCGTTTTATATGAAGAGAAGCCGTTGAGAGAAAAGCTGAAAGAAGAAAGCATGTTCTGCATGTGCAATGTAACCAAACCCACACTTGGGAGTGGGAACTTTCCCCAAACCACCGATTCAGATTCCGATTCCGTTCCAATCAAGCGTTTTCCCCGCAGAACCAAGCTTCCGAACGAGCCTCCAAAACCCTCCGTCATGCAGATGCAACGCATAGTCGGCGCCGGAAGCTTCAGAGACACCGAACCCCTTCCTCTGCCGTAGGTTCCTCTCTCCTCTCACTCTTCGCCGAATAGTGCTTGACTTGCTCTTCATTTTGATGAACAGAGGTTCCGACATGCGAAAGACGGTGATGGACCTGTTCCTGGGGCAAGCCATGGAAGGGAGAGTGCAGAAGAAGATGAGGGAGACGGGAGAGTGGGTGGCCGCGAACGCCGAGGCCAAAATCACTTCTTCCAGTACCTTCTCCTCTCACAACTCCAATCTCATTTCGAATTTAACCTAATTTTAACGTGATTCTTGTCTTGTTCTGTTGCAGGAAAAGGAATCTTTCTGTTCATAGTTCAATGGATGCTTCCAATTTGGATAGCATTGTTCCTGATAGCTTCTGGAGCCATCAAATTACCATTCACCAACGCCTTTCTTGACGATCTCCTCCTGTGAGCATACATCCAGAAAATTCTCAGATTACTGAATGAATCGGTAACGCCATAATCCAAAAATGAGAAGTGTGTTCTTGTGCAATGTTTTGGATTGATTATTCCGTAACACTTTTCTCAAATTGAGTGTTGCAAAATCTCTTCACGCACCTCATTCCAAATATACCCTTATTAATATCAGTATATATTTTTTCGTTTTGTTGTGTGTATCAGATTTTGAACGATCATAATATCTCTTTCTCAAAATATTAATGTTGATAATTTTAACTTTTAAAATATATTTAAATAATTTATTTTTAATTTAGTAATAATTTAA
>Ga0123341_1004700_pt1 | contig 12046 bp, 7 predicted proteins | sample Turbeapinknodule_FD_89959 | JGI IMG/M metagenome (GOLD analysis project Ga0123341, IMG submission 89959) | Root nodule microbial communities of legume samples collected from Mexico - Turtle bean Mexico pink nodule | ecosystem: Host-associated > Plants > Roots > Nodule | place: Mexico: Nepantla... | reverse complement strand
GGTGGTAGAATTTACTACACGATTATAAGCAAATTCAACATGGGGTAGTAAATTCTCCCACACTCTAGGATTCCCGGAAATAAAGCATCGCAACATTTGTCCCAAAGTTCTATTTACCACTTTAGTTTGACCATCGGTTTGTGGGTGACAAGTGGTAGAAAATAAAAGTTTAGTATCAAGCTTTCCCCACAAGGTTTTCCAAAAGTGACTCATCCACTTTAATCGGTTCAATTGACAAGAAATGGAACTTCCATGTGAGTTTGGTGTTTGGTGCAAGTTTTGGTGAGTTCTTGAAACATAGAACATTGATCAATTTCTATAAAAGTGCCTCTTCATTCTCCAACTCAAGTTGATTCCATAAAATGTCAAAGAATCATCTATATCTTGCTATTGAAATCATATCACAGGGCATCAACTGTTCTCTTTTTTATTATTTTTATAGATTATGATTTAAATTTAATAAATTGGGTTTCTCCTTGACCCAATTAGGGTAATGTAAAGTCACACTTTTCTCACATTAAGCACATGTTTAAATGTGGAAAGTGTGCTTCCGTTTAGATCAATGATTACATGCGCAGGTTTAGGGACTTAAGTAGGGTTAATTTGAATTTTCCTCCTCCCTTTAATTACACAACACCTACTCTTATAAATAGAGTGTCTTCTCTTGTAAACTACACTTGATTTTGAGTAAAGAAACTCAAGTATTTTTCAATGAGTCTAAATTATCTACTTTTACTCTGAGTGTTATCTTGAGTGTGAACTTCAAGTGATGACTCTTCATCACTCATTTTGGTGTCTCATTCCAAGTGGTATGATCAATCTTCTTCAATGAATTTACTTCTTCCATAAGCCTCCCTATCTACTACTCTTTTCTATCTTCTTATTACTTCATCTTCTTCTTTTTTATCTTTGTATTCAATTCTAGTTTCCCATATTACTTCCATGTCCATGTGTGTTTTTCTTTATTTTTATACTCTTTAAAGGCCGTTTTCACACTTATATAATTCCCTTAGGATTAGATTTGTGTCCAATAACAATTTTCATTGAATTTTATCTATAATTAAATTCTTCTAAAATAATAAAGTGAATTCTTTAGAGAGGGTTTCAAGTTTTATCAAGGTAATTATTTTTCACAATTTATCTCATTGCGGTTTTCAATTGATATTTTATGTTATATTGATAATTACCTTTTTTAGTACATTGTTTTTATTGAATAAATATTGTCTCATGTTATACTGATAATTACACTTTTTTTTAGTACATTGTTCTTATTGAATACGGTCTCTCAACTCCTTTGTATTTTTTACTTGATCTAGTCTTTTGAATTGTGCAACTTTTCTTTAGTTAAATTCTTTTTCAGCTTTCAATTTTAACTTCTTTCACATTATTTTGGTCATAGACCTTTCGAATTTTGTGTTTTTCAAACCATCTTAGCTTGCCCTACCTCCAAGTCATTTTTGAATTATTTGTTTTAGGCTAAAATTTTTAAATATTATTTTAAACCTTATATTTCTTTAATTATCTTGTAGGTCTAGCTTTATATGTAATTTTTGACCCATTATCTCATGTCAAACATTTTGAGCATTACTAAAACAATGCAACTCGAACATCTGACTTCTTGAATATGTAATATCCATTTAAGACTAGATGTCAAGTTGCATGAAAGCTTTTATAAAAATAATATCCATTTGAGACTTACTAAGATTCTATGTTTGATTCATTGAAGGCAAATTGTATTTCTAAAAGATCAAATTAAACAAATGTTAATAAATTAAATGCATCAAAAGAGAGAGAAAGGTAAATGCATCGAGAAAGAGAAGGGTGAGGCCCTTATAAAATTATAGAAATATCAAAAGAGTCATGTATTTGAAGAAGTTACATATTCGAAAAAGTTGTTCAGACCAAAGCAGGGATCATGAAGAGCATGGAAAATTACAATTACTTACTGTACATGTAACTTTCCAGTGAAGATAAGTGGACCTTTGACAAACTCAATGTGTCATGTAGTAATAAATAACTAAAAAAAATAAGTCTATAAATAAATATTTGTACTTTTATGGGGTGGAAAAAATGAACAGAGTAACAATATTTCTAAAACATGAGAAAGGGTAGTGAAATGAGTTTGTGTCTTTATTCACGAACTTTCTATATAAATTATTCAAGTTATCATTATCTTCTGGATAAAATTTCATTGCAATTTATATTATTGTTTCCTTATTTACAAGGGTTATTGATAGGAATTTTCCTATCAATTATTAGATAGTGGTTAGTTTTCTTACTGAGGAATGGCTAAAGCATCCCTTATTTGAGTCATTTAGCCAACTAACAATCAAAAACTAACATTAGTTGTTTGGACTAATGGATTCGACAGTGGTCATTTGCTAAGATAGCATATTACAAGTGTTATGGTTTCAGTTTCTGGATATTATTCTTGTTGAGAGGTTCACATCAACTGAGAACATTTTTCATCCTAGTTCTTATTATAGACCATGTTTGAGTCAACACGAGACTCATCATCAACACATTTGTTGATACAATTTGTTTGTTATATATATTAAGGGTAAAGTTATTGTAATCATATCACTAGTTAAGACATTTTGCACGTCTTGTAAACCATATTAACATTTTTTTTTTCCTACATTGTTAGGGGTTTTGATTAACATTAATAATATTTATATTTTGAAGAGTATTAGACATAATAATTTTATTATTCCTTAATTTCATACATGTCCGAAACATTTAAATTAGTCATTATCTCTTTACACATTTTTCTTACTTTGTAAACACAAGTTCCACTGAACGTGTCAATTTGTTTTTATAAAAGATGAATTTAGTATTTTATTCAATAAAAAACAAATGCAGATTATAGATTATTTTTATTTAGACTACCAATCTTAAACATTAAATTATAGGGAAAATATAGAAATGTTCCTTTTTATAATTAGTTGATTTTTGGAATTAAAAGTACAAAATGATAATTTATACATATTTTTTAGTTTTCTAATTTTACATTTAAAGAAAATTTGCATAAAATGTAAAACTGTTATAAAAGTAAATGATCGTTGGAAGATAAAAAAGATTAAATACTTAAAAGTCAAAATTCTAGATTAAATATATAAAAAAATCAAAGACAAGATATGTTGGAAGATAAAAAAGATGAAATACTTAAAAGTCAAAATTCTAGATTAAATAAAAAAAAAATCAAAGACTTCAATTAAGAAAATTGAAATTTATAAAGCAAAACAATATGAAAAAGATTAACATTGAATCAACATTAAAAAAATTAAATGAAAAGAAAAATTGTAAATTGCAATGAAATTTTACTAAGACAAAGAAAACTTGAATAACAAATGCATAAAATTGGTTAACAACACGGATTATTTCATACAATGACATTTACACTACGTTGGTTAGATGTCCACTTTTCTTTATTTACAAAAAAAATAGACATAGAGTAAACAATTGCAACTTTCCACGTTCTTTGTAATCTCTACTTCTATTTAAATTACTTTTCTTCATGCATGAAACTCTTCTTTACATAATTTATATAATTTCATAAAAATATAAACCTCACTCTTTATCCTTCTTTCTCGACGCTAATACAATGTCTTCGTGGAACATAAAATCTTTGGTAACTTCAAAAGAATATTATTATCGAAAAATTCAATTCTCTCACCCTCAAATTTTATACACCACTGACAACATAATTATAAAAATAGTTGTAAAAACAATAATCATTAATAAAAATATGGCAGTCATTCTTAATTGGAACAATTCAATAGTAAATTGATAACGACAAGATATAGTACGTGACTAACATTAAGTTATAAGCATTTGTAGACCATCAAATAGGATCATTCATTTAGCAACAAAAAGTTCCTTATGATCTTATGATTCAATGCAGTTCAGCAATTTTTATGCCTAATGCAATAAATCACTCTTTTGGGTTTCTCTTTAATCAAAGAAGATGCTGTTGAATATTTCATTCATCGGTAAGTAGCCCACAACGCAACTAAAAGCAGATTGTTGATAATATATTAATATTACAATAGTTATAATGAGTTATAGTGTGATAATGAATTTCCTAGTATCACAACATTGTTTATAAACAGGAGAATGCCTACCTGTTTCGAAAAATTTCTATCTTTGACCATTACGTATTAAACAAATTGGATCACCCATTTATGAAGCAGCTGCTACAAAATTTGAAGGCCTTTCTTTCCTTTGCTATGGAACATGCAGATGATACAGGCTTTTACCTGAGGACTTGTCACGAGAGAAAAATACTGAAATGCCTCCCAAAATAGAATGTATTATCTTATTCCAACCTTTTCCACCTCTAAGAGATACTGAACATTTAGATAAAGACAGTAAATTAACTTTACAAGAGGCTAAAACTAAACAAGAAATGAAGATTACTTACCAAGTTGATGATGAAGTTAAAAAGCCTTTACTCTATTGTAACTATCACTATTTTGGTTATCCCCAAAAGCCCCGAAACCACTGCCATGTGAACCACCAAATGTGCTGTTCTGGCTTCACTTTCTACCACCATATCGATCTGAACTACCAAATCCACCGAAACCCCCTCCTGACCGATTTGAACCAGGGCTGCCAAAACGGCTAGAACTTGATCCTCCAAAGCTTCCCGTCTCCCCATGGCTAGATCGGCCAAACCCGGAGTTAGTGTAACTGCCAGAACTGGAATTTCCATAGCTAGATCCGCCAAATCCAGAATTAGTGTAACTGCCAGAACGGCCAAATCCAGGACTGCGACCAAAACCTGTACCTCCAGATTGACGATCCCTCATACCTCCTGAAGAACCAAATCGACCACCACTCCATCCTCCAAACATATCTGCTGATCCACTCTGAACATTAATCTTTGCTAGCTGATAAACAAAAATATTGGAATAAGATGTGAGCAGTTAACATTATACGACGTAAAAGTCACCTATTATAAGATCGTATAAAGGGATAAAGAATCTAAAGGGCAAGATAAATAATTACAGCCAAAAGATTTGGCCTTTCACATCTTGAAGATCAAATATGTGCACAGGTATAATACAATCGTAACACGACAGTCGAACAAAAAATCAAATAAAACATCTAAGCACTATCAAATTTGGCAATGACTCAATTTTCTGTTAATCCGATGAAGTAAAAATGAAAATCCATAACAAAAGAACTGTCAATCCGTTATTAGTTACTGAGAATTTGCTGGCTAAAGCCTTGAAAGATGTACATAAAGCGAGGACAGTTACTTCCACTGCCAAATTTGACACAACAGGTTCACCTTCCTCTAACTCATTATTCAACAAACAAAGAACTTTAGCCTTTCTCATCACATCATTTCCCATAAACTCGCAGTTTTAGATCAGAATCCTTGTCGTAACATTTACTTTCACTTAACATTTTACCCCTCGTGATCCAAGAACATACAACTAACAGGTTTACTAATTAAACCAAAGCTAGAGCTATGGATGTATATCCATAATTGAGAATGAAATTGATAAAATTTGATGAGAAGGAAATGTGCAGTCAGCATTGCAGTAATATCACAATAAACCAAAACTTAATGTCTTATCTAATTGCCATCACCCTTTAAGGATTCAAGGTATTTTAGTCTGAATTCTGCAGCTTTGTCCCCTCCCTGCTTGATATTATGAACATCAAAGGCAAAATAGACCCTCTTAACAGTTGAACATGGATTCACATTTACATACATTTTTAATCCTTTGAGCACATCAATATAACATCCCGTATAAGCTACCATGGATTAATGGGTAGAACTCTGCACTTGCTGTGTGCAGGGACAGCTGAACATAAATTGTCACCAACTTGAGCTTTAGTACTTAAGACGCAGTGTAGTGAAAACCTAGGTAAGTTAAAGACAGTCTTTCATAACTAAATGACAAACTAGTAAGACATTCACCAAAAAGCTCCCTAACTAAGAGGCGGCACATTCAAATGCCCCTTTAAGGTGAACTGGATTGAATAGGCTACCCATCTTGGTGCAGCAAGGACTACAATAATATTAACAAAGAAAGCTACAATTGTGAAAGATAGAAGGATGGAAATGGAAAAAAAGCAAAATCACCTCTGTAAATTTGCATCCAACATCACGCTCAATAGTCTTCACAGTCCTGAATTGATCTTCTGAGTAAATAAGAATAGCAGCTCCTTTCTTGCCAGCACGGCCTGTTCGTCCAGATCGGTGAACAAATATCTCTGATGAACTGGGGAGTTCATAATGTATTACCTGTACGAGAAAACCAAGTAAAAATTTACAAACAGATAGAATAACAGTGTATGTCAGTGTGTTTACATATACACAGAATATATAACATTAAGGCATAAAAGATAAGAGTTAATAAGATACACACAAGCAATTAATAGGGAAAATGAAAAAGTAATACAACAAGGACAGATAATAGTGAAGATAAGCAGTTAGAAAGGAAACATTACCCCGTAATTTCCCTTCACCCTCAAAATTTAGGGAAATCCAACTATTAAAATATGACAAACATGATACCAACAACAAAGGAGGAACTACCATGTAGAAAATATGAGCTTTTCTTAAAACTTAATCAACTATCAAGAACCATGTATAACACAACAATTTCAAACATAATGTTTAGTAAAATAAAACTTACGAGATCCACATTTGGAACATCAAGGCCACGTGATGCAACATCAGTTGCCACTAAAACATTGAAATCGTTGTTTCTGAAACCGGCAAGAGTCCTTTCCCTCTGAGTTTGTGAAATATCTCCATGCAAAGCCTCACATTTAAGGCTTTTTGCCATCACATGTGATAATCGATCAGCATCACGTTTGGTTGAGTGAAAACAATACACTTTCCTCCATTTGCATGTTCCTATCAAAGTATATACAATTAGGAAAGGCATACAGAAGCCTGTTTAAGAATCAAACATACTGAGTTGCAATCATTTTAGTAAAAAATATAAAATTATAAAACAGATTCTTATAATAAAACATCAATGATGTCATTAATAACTGATGCAAACGTAAGGAGAAAAGATTAAATCTGAAGTCATACTGTTATCAGGGGTACAAGAATCCCTGCTTTAGTGCGCATATCAGACACAATAGAGTACAGTGAAATTCCATCTGCCAACTTCTGATCAGAATCTCCAACCTACGGCACCAGTAAGTTCCCAAGTAACGTATTACAATCAACAATAAGGATTCTGCAAGTTAATCTCAAATACTTCTTCTTTACAAAGTAAAAATCATGGGAAAATGTGCACACAAAAAATCGGTACATTTAAGTTACTTGTGCTAGATATCAACGCAAGAAGCCAATAGCACCATCAGATTTACCTAACCATCAAACTAAAAATTGAATGAAGATCTCATGCTGCGGCATAAATTCCAAAATTCTATATAATACCTTCTACAATGATAATTAGAGAATAAACTTACATAGAACCACTGTTTTTAATAAACATGTCATAGAAAAAGAGGTTATACAGGCACAAATATAGAAAGCTACAATTTCTTCTGAAGGTTGAGAACACATCTACTGCTGCCTGCATATAAATACAGATTATATAATATTTATGACATCTATATACATAAAATTTCTAGCCGAAAAATTACCTTAGCTAACTACAACTTTTACTAAAAGTCTGACACTCTGCACTTTAATTTTAGGGACACAGAAGAGTTCACAGTCCAACTTGTAGAGTTCAGTACATGTATTTATCCCAGTTGCATTGAAGACAATGTGAAGAGGAAACCTTATATACTAGTTTCAGATTGACGGACATAACATAATATGATATAAATTTGTTTGTAATTTTTAGGTATTTGCGTGCATTAATGTCATTTTTTTAAGATTCTCTCTGTATGCCCTTTAGTAAAAAAAGATGATGTCAGTTAAAACTATTGTTTAATGTGTTGGGTGTATCCAATAAATAACCATGCTAGAATGTTTCATATGTGATATAAACTGCCTTAGTTCACCAAAAAATTGATTTGTTTCGATTTTCCAAAATAATCTTAGGGCCTTTCTGTGATGCAAATCCCTAGGATAGGGAGATTCTTAGTTTTATAACTCAAAGGTACTGATGGCAGCTAACCCTTAAAGACTATAACTTGTCTTTGTATTTCATCACAATCACAATTAGACACCACAAGTTATAGCTCTATTCATGAGTGTTTTCTGCATACAATATTTTTACCTTGACTTGAAATCACTGCCAAGTTCTGTGCAGGAAGATTTTCATCTATACGAAATTTATTTCCTCACTGATCACAAAATCCTGAGCTTTAGAAGATTCCGTTAATTAAATTTGTTAGGTATCTTCTAATTTCTCCTCAAAACTCTCTTTGGCCCATGTCATGCTAGACTAGGCATAATCCCAACAGAAATGACATTTGAAAACTTGATTAACCTTTCTTACTGGTGCCTAAAATAGATTTGTATACTTACGAGATCAATGGTAAGGGGGTTGTTTAGGTAATTGCGGGTAATAGTCTTTATCCAAGGTGGCATTGTTGCTGAGAACATAAGAGTCTGACGATTTGGAGATAAATTCTCCAAGATCTTCTCCACAGCTTCTTGAAATCCTACTTGAAGCATCTGATCAGCTTCATCAAGAACAACAAACTTTACATCCTTCAAATTCAGTGCCCTCCTATTGAGAAGATCAATAATTCGACCGGGTGTGCCTACAGCAATATCTACACCATAATTAAGCTGCCTCATTTGTTGCTGGATGGGCATACCTCCATAAAGACAGATCGTGTCCAGGTTAGGTGCGGCCTCATTGAATTCCTTCTCAACCTGCCGTGCAAGTTCTCTAGTTGGAGCCAAAACCATAGCCAAAGGATCTTTTCCTCGCCTGCAATGATCAAAGACAAAAATTTGTTTAGTTGAAGAAACAAATCAAGATTAGATACGACCATTACCTAATCCTGCTTCCAGCAGAAAAACAAGGCTACAGATTCAAGTAAAAGTAAAATGTAAGTGTAACTAATATAAAGTACCCATGCTTAGCATTAAGCTGAATAATCCGGTCTAAGATGGGTATCCCAAATGCAAGAGTTTTCCCAGTTCCTGTCCTAGCTCGACCAATCATATCACGTCCCTGCATTGCAGGTTCCAGCACAGCTTTCTACAACAACAACAACAAATAATTGAGCACCTCATGATCAAAGATGATAAATTTTGTAAACAGTTCTATATGGCATGATTTAGTTTTCCTGATATTTCTGTAAACAGACTTCTGCTATCTTTTACAACCCCAAAATATTTTAACACGTATGTAAATATAAAATATATTATCCGAACTTAATTCATTTCACCACAGGTTTCTAATAATAATACTTGAGCTCCGGCCCAAAATATAGCAACAAATGACTTTTATGAAATTCCTATGATACACATTTGCCTTCTTTTTCAACCAAACTATTTCAAATTCAAACAAATTACCTGAATGTAATTAAAATTATTCCCTCCACAAATAGTAATGATAATAATAATTATTATTATAAGAATTATAAAATTGAATTTTCACACTCTATATCAAATTAATATATCCAGAAATAAAAAATGTCTTCATCTAAATAATTTATTACATAATGTCCACCTTGATATCAAAAGTCTTCTCTCTCTAAATTTTCCGTTTAGTGCTTAATTTCATAATTATTGAATAAATGATATTTTGTTTTACATAATTTTTTTAAAATATTCAAAGTTTAAAATACAACTAAACTAGTTAACTGATTTCGTAAAATTTTCCGACAACCGGTTTCAAGTTATTTACCATTTCCCTTCTCCAAACTACAAAACAAATACGAACCTAACAACATCAATTAACAAAGCAAAAACCTAAAACCAGAAAAAGTCACAAATTGCAAAGAAAACTGAAAACAACAGTGAATCGACGTTTACCTGAATAGGAAACAGCTTTGCGATCCCTTTCTTGGCCAAAGCATCCACGATCTCCCTCGAGATGCCGAGCTTCGCGATCTCGAGTCCTTCGTCGCAGTTCGTGCCGGAACCGACCTCTTCATTGGAGTAGTCGCGCTCCACGGCGAGCTGCGCCCCGCGAGAAACCGGCGACGAGCGGAAGTTCAACGGTCCGGATTTCGAATGCAAGGATCTGACTCCAACTCCGTCGCTGGAGCCACCGTGCCGGAGCACGGCGAGTCCGCGGTGGCGCGGAAGCGGTTGGATGGAGGCGAGAGTGGCGAAGAAGCGGCGCGAGATTACGGAGGAGGATCTTCTGAGTATCACACTCGTCATGCTGGTGACACTGATTGGTGAAGAAATTAAGGTTTAGGGTTTTGTTCTTCAGACTGAGGAAGGTTTTGAGAAATGGAGTGCGATAAACCCTTTAAAGGTTTTAGAAGGGTTTTATGTGTTAGGGTTTTAGGGGTAGAAATCCTGTGCGGACGAGTCTACATACCTTTTGTTTCACCAGAATACTAAAAAAAACTATTATTAAATTTAAAGCAAGAGCAATAAGTTATACATTTTGAGAGGTTACTCCCATTTTTTTTAATAAAAATTACATGTTAGGTATTTGGAATTTCAAATTAGACTCATATTCCAAAATTCATTAATCATTTGTTCAAATATGTAAAATGTAATAAAAGAAAAGAAAGAATATGTAAATATAGAGGCTATATCAAACTTAACTTATGTAAAAAAAAAAAACAATTACAACAAAAAAAATGCAATTGATACAGGTTATGAACAAAATTCAGACTTCAGCATAACAGAATGTTAGAGAAAATTCAACTTATCATGAGTCTTGAGATCAGCTAACTTATTTACACAATGATTGCCTTCACGAAAAATATGAAAAACTTTAACTCAATCTTTTCACAAATTTGCATACATCTTCTCCATTTGCCTCTAAGAGACCAAGGCACCACAATAGTAAAGAGAAGACTTGGCAAAACAATGAAGAATCACATTCCAACCAGAGTTTACTAAATCTAGAGGCTTGTCTTGAACAAAGGCTTTGATGACTCCAACCAAATCTTGAAGAATTGTGTGAAGTCCTATTTTGCTTGTTTAGTTGAGTATTTCGTAGTGTTTGAATTTGTAGTCCACTTCAAGAATTGATCCAAGGTCATTTGATCTTGAAACCTTTTAAAAGATATGTTTTCAAAGAGAAATGGAAAAACAGCCAGTTGTTTTATCGTTTCAATAGATTGTTTTACACTTATAAGCTTTTGAAAGAGTTTGAAACAATTTGACTTTGGTTGACTTTGTTGTCAAACTAATTCAATCGGTTGTTTCGATAAATCAACCGATTGATTTTTTAAATTTCTTAACAGAGTTTTGTTAAGTCTGTTAAATTTATTTTGGTTGGTTTACAAACTACTTTGGCTTTTGTTCTTAACGTTTTAACAACTACTTAGAGTCTATAAAAAGGGTTTTATACTCCTAGCTGAGATACAATTAACAAGAGATTCAGATTGCATTTTTTGAAAACAGTTTTCCAAAGATTGCCTAAGGCTTTCGACTTTTCTTCAAGAGGAATAAGACTATTGTGTCCTAAGTCATTTTTTAATTCTATGAATTGATCCAAGTGTACTCTTTCCTCTTCTTTTAATCTTTGTATTTCTGTAGAGAACTGTGTTGCACAGAGTCGGAGGGTGTTTGATATGTGGTGTGTTGTAATTGCCAAAGGAAGTGTGTGTTCTTGAGGGATTCAAGATCACTTCTTTGGTGTGTGTGGTTTGTAATCTGTGGTTGATTGCATAGGGAAATACCCAATGGTTTCTGGGGACTGGATGTAACTCTTAGTTAAGAGTGGACCAGTATAAACCTGTTGTATTGATTTCTCTTCCCCTTATCTCATTTAAATCTGTTTTTTATATACTGCTAATAAAAACAATCGATTGAATTGAAGAAACAACCGATTGATTTTCTAGAATCAAGTTAAAAACAAATTTGATTTTGGCTGATCTTGTTTTGTATCTTTGATTCTACTTATGACTTTCATTAAACTTTCAAAGTTTTCGAAAATTTTGCATAAACAATTCACCTCCCCCCCTC
>Ga0123341_1004699_pt1 | contig 12046 bp, 9 predicted proteins | sample Turbeapinknodule_FD_89959 | JGI IMG/M metagenome (GOLD analysis project Ga0123341, IMG submission 89959) | Root nodule microbial communities of legume samples collected from Mexico - Turtle bean Mexico pink nodule | ecosystem: Host-associated > Plants > Roots > Nodule | place: Mexico: Nepantla... | reverse complement strand
GTATAATACACCGTCTTCTCCATTTCATGCGTAGACTATAAGAAAATTATTTATTAAAAAGTATAATTTCACTCAAATTTAAAAAATATTACAATTTATCAACTCTCAACAAAATCATTTTTATAAAAACATTTATGTAACAAAATCCATATCTTGTCAAGCTCAGGTAAATATTTTCATAAATATTCCTTTTCTAAAAAGTAATAAATAACAAATAGTTTAATTTTGTTAAAATTAAAAAGAAATACTTTTAAAATTAAATTAATTTTGCATATTTAAGTTAAAACAAAAGTTCTAAGATATGAAAAACATCCTTCCACGGAATCCACTAATCTATTCTTCTAATGATAAACCATATCCTAAAAGAGCTATTAGACTACTCTCGGATCATGATGAACCCACATTCATTTGTTTTCCTTTAGTTAGTACCAAAACCAAAAGGATAAAGTAGTCTATCAAAATCCATTGAAATTCTATATTTTGGGAGCAAAAATGTTTAAAAAAACAACAAAAGCTATCACTTGCCTGTATACTTCCTGGCCCCTTTTAAGGTAAAAAACAAATACACATACCATTTGCTCCCCCCATACTTTAAACCAAAAGATGATGCATGAAAGCAATACAACTTTCTTTCAGACTGGGGAAAACCCCTTCTCTGCCTCGTTGATGATTACAAAATCTTTACATCCTATACAAAATTTAACAGAATCAGTAACTGACATCAGAAGATGAGAACTCCAACTTTTCTCTGTGGAGTCTGGAGGATAATGAATGCCATTACTTCTTTGAGAAAGTGAGATATGGGTCTTGAGCAATGGTTAACACATCTGGTCTCTCAGCCTGGTTATATGTTAGACACCTTCGGATAAAATCCTGACAAAAAAAGTGTACATACGCAACAGACTATTGTCAGGTTTGACAGTATTGTAGATAGTAGGCACATGATACTATATTCTTCCTACAGTAAACCGGATATAAGAAAGTGTATATACATTGAGGTCTTCAATGGAAACCACAACCTTCCTAGTTCCTACACTTGCATGTGGAATCATGTTTGAATATTTTATTATGTCAAAACGATCATAACATACATACAACCTTTCAAGAAGCATAGTTGTGTCCATCACTGAATAATAGAACAGAATAAAGGCAACTGCACAAGCTAAGAAGCTAAAAGAGAAAAGCTCTATTGAGAAATACGATAATGCACTTCTACTATGATTTTTAATGCACCTCAACGCTGATTCCTCAATCAGTGCATGACATTCATTTGCAAAATACCCTTCAATAAAAAATTGACGCAAGGCAAAAAGGGATCAACTATGGGCAGATAATATCGGTAAAAGGGTGAAACTCACCTTTGCCTCGTTAGAAATGGTAGGTCTAGAAGGAAAGTCAACCTTGCGAGCCTTAATAATTGTGTCCTCACGAAGTATTCTCTCTTGGGTTTGGTGATGCCCAAAAGGACGTCGGCCAAAGAGCATTTGATAATACAAAATACCAGCAGACCAGACATCAACCTGACTTCCACAAAACATGTCAGAAAATATGAGCCAAATGATAAAAATCTCTAACGTTATGATCAAAGAGTTCGTTGTTTGCATAATCCCAGTCATCATGACACTTGTATCAAAGTGAAATATCCTTTGACCAAAGTAATTGAGTGAGAATAACAACAACCAAAAAAAAATAGAAAAAAAAAATTATCTGTGTATTTACAACTTAGAAAATGATTGACCTTTGATGATATAAGAGGTGTCTTGCTGAGCTCAAAGCATTCAGGAGGCAAATACCTGCAAATTGAAAAACAAAAAGAGCGGATAAAGAGGTTGTTAGATATTATTAGATATTTCTATTTATGTAATGGGCTTAGTTCATATGTTTCTTTTTTATATATAAACATAACCCTATGTGTTCAATATACACAAGGGATTTACCCTATTCTTCCTTTTCTTTTAATAGAGGTTTTACCAAAGTAAATACTAGAATCTCAAGGAAACATAAAAAGGAGCACCAAAGGTTAAGTCAGATTGAGGAGAATGAAGCCTAAAACATACAAATTTGGACTACTTCAAATTTTGGATTCCAACAAAGATTGTCACCACTTACCAATATGTTCCAGCTCCCTGGGATGTAAGTTCCATACCTTGGGATCCCACATCATCCTCCACTATCTTACTAAGACCAAAATCAGTCACTTTGGCAACACCAAGCTCATCAAACAGAACATTTCCAGGCTTCAAATCATAATGGATAATCTTCTGTGTTCTTTTATTCATGTAAATGAGGCCTTGAAAAATCTGAACTATGATAACCTTAGCCTCCCTCTCGGATAATATAGGTGTTGCTTTAAGAACAGCATCAAGATCCTTACCTGGGAGAATAAAGGAAAGTCAAGCGCTAAGGGGTAGATTAAACAAGAAATCATACAAAAACAATGAAGTTATTCCAGTTCAAACTCCAAAAAAATATTTGGAGTCTGTAAAATAAATAAAAATAATGAACTTCATAAAATAGTTAACAGTGTATACCACTACAATACTCTAGAACGGTGCAGAATGTGTTTTGATCAATCTCAAAGATGTCCCACAAACGAACAATGTGGCGATGTACAAGAGTCTTGTGAATATTATACTCCCGAATTGCATGTCGTATGTAACTTTGCTTCTTCTCTTCACTCCATTGAGCATTTAAACCATGAAGTTTGCACGCAACATATCTATGGTCCACCAAATCGAAAGCCTGCTGGAAATTTCTTACTTCAAATCACTGCAAAAAGGTATTTATTTACAATTGCCCATGTAGGCCATGTAATTGTCTAGACTCTGGTTTTTAGTTTTTTCAAAACCTTTTATAATATTTGCTAAAAGAGTAGACCAGACACATTTTGAGTTAAAATTTATTGAAAAGTACAAAAGCATTAGTGGAAGTATTGAATGTTGATACAGAATTTGTGATATATAATCATTTTGTCAATGATAAATAGTTTCTAGAAGTGTGTTTAGTGTCTTGCTAGCATTTTTCCAGCAAAAACAATATCAACATGATCAAATGATTATTATTTCTGATCTGACCTTGTACACCTCACTGAATCCTCCCTTCCCAAGAAGGTTAAGAAGGGCATAACGATGATTTAGAATCTGAAAGTTGTTAAACCGTGAACCATCTTCATCTCGTATGCGTTTCATCTCCCGAATTAACCTCCCCTTGTCTATTTCATATCGATCCCTCTCTCGCAAAACGATTTCCTCTTCCTGAACATTTCCATGCCATTAGAAGCATAAAGAAGAAAGAAAACAGTTGGACCAGAAGAAATTGCAACTTACTCTTTTAAGGCTAGCTAATCGACATTTGTAAATTTCATCGTGAATTAGAATATCTTCTGGCAATGCAGCCTCTGCATCTGTCCCATCACCCTTATCTTCAACAAAAGAAAAGACAAACAAAAACAAAACACACTATTAACACAGGGAGTAGAGTAGTATAGTACAAGATATAGTCCAGCGATTTGTGTGTGAAACAGATATTTTTTATATCAAACTATTCATTTGAACATCTGATAAGTACCCTAGCACTCAGGGAATCCACCCTCAAAAGCTAGCTATTAACGGTGAAAACCAATCACTCAAATATTCTACCAAGTATTCCATTCTAATTCATGTGAGACATAGGCACTCCGATCCATAATACCCAAGTTCCTCTATAGCACTGCCCCTGAGACAGGCAACCAGTTTTATATCAATCACTTGGGGAACCCACCCTCAAAGGCTAGCTATTAAGGGGGGAAACAAAACACTTAAATAATTCACTGGACATCCCATACTACTCAATGAGGGACTTAGGCAACCATAACACCCAAGTTCCCATCAACATCCTTAAGGAGCATATGGATTATCATGATTTGTATAATTTCTAGCGATGTTATTGAGATTCAATATACACAAAGTACCTAATGTAGAGATTTGACAACATGCATGGAATGTTCATACCAATGGATGGTATAAACTAAGGGGAATGAGGAAGTCATAATGACTGGTCCCAAATTTGGTCCAATCAACCTCTCTTCCCTAATATTAGAAGGATAGTGCTGAAAGAAAAAAAGGAAACAGAATTTACCAGATTGCTTTTTCTTAAATAATTTGCGCTGCCGCTCTATCGCCTCCTTTGTTTCTACTAGTTGTTTCTGGGGAAAAAACAAAGAATGAAAAGGAAAAGGAATTCTTGGCATCACTAATGAACACTATCAAGATAGGCAAGGTTTAAATTGCAAAAAACTAACAAACAGAAGCTATGGTGAAATTGACATTATATACCCGGTGCTATAGCTAAAAGATACTGAGAAGGAAAACACTTGACACTCCAAAAACAATATCCTATAATTTTATTCACTCAAGTGAAGCAAAAGAATTCAGATTTGGTAGTATTTATAATATAAGGATAGTAAAAACTTTGTAATTTCACTGCACAATTGAACATGAAAGTATCTTCAGATAATGACAATTTAATTGAATATGAAATGTTCAATCAGAAACAATCAATTTTAATGATATTGATCACAGAAAATTAGGAAAGAATCAGAATCCTAAGAATCTGTTATAATAATTCCTAAATCAGAAAATCTCACAATAAATCCTAGTTGAATCTGATAAACTAATCACAATCATTAATAATCTCCAGTACAAAAATTAAAAAGAAAAGTCATGAAGAAGGAGAAAGGAAATGGGACATACAAGCTGGGCATTCAGATCCTTTAAAGCTTGACCATCTTCCCAGGTCTCAGATATTACAGTTCCAGCTCTACAATTCATTATTTTAACTAATAAGAAACTTAGTAAGAAAAGATAATGTGAAATATAATTTCTCAGTTTCATTTCTGTATTTCGGTTGCCAGAATATGAATGTCTCTAGTTTTGGGTAAATATATGTATATGTATAAATTATTAACTTTTATTTTTAAAATTCACAATAGCAAAGCAGTTTTGGTGTCAGCTGCTCCACACTGCTATCCGGGATTGATAATTATGTAATTTCTTAAAATGCTCCATGCATACCTGATTACACCAACATTTCCAAGTCTCAACGAGTCTTGTCGTACTTTCAGCCTTGCTTCTTGTCTTTCAGCCTTTGAAACGGATATCAGCAAGTCAGATATTATTTTCATTCTCTGCAAAATAGAAAGATCAGATGTGAATATGCTGCCTAATTGATGCATGATACAGAGAATGCTAATTAACTATTTAGTTGGGGGGAGGTAATGGGGATTTAACTCCTGTAAAGTGAGTAAAGGTTAAGAAAGTAATCTTGCTCATTGAGAAAATAATTGTTTAATATTCCAACACATGCATGATTTACTATACATGTGCACTTCATATCAACTGGTGATTTTCTCATCAATGATTGATATTACTTAATGCTTACTATACTCTCTAAAGTGAATAGCTTTTAGAGGAGCCTCCCATTTATTGTATAACAGCAAGGAGCTGTCTAAGATTTCTAGTTCACTTTTACATACAGAATTCAAACAAACAAGATTTAGTGTCTGCATTCAGTTTCATGCACCGTAAGGACAGCCAGTGCTCATTGTTTAAATAAAAGTACATAATTAGTGATGAAGTGTTTCGATAGACTCAAGAAGCTGAGAATATCACACCTTAGGCTTCATTTGTTGTTCATGATCAGTCATCTCCTTCAGTTCCTGCATGTGCCAGAAAATCAAGCAACAATATTATAAGAACAAAAAATCAACACATCAATTCAATAATTCTCAATTCTCTATAATTTAAAATATATTTTGCAATTCAGTATATATTCCTTGTTATTTTGTCCCCAAAATTGGGAGTACTTTCATTAGTCAATGTTATCAAAAATCATGAAATTTGCAAATAGAATCACACGATTTGGTCCTTTTCACTAGCATCTAGTATTTTTCAGGCCACAACAGCCATGGTTTATATCTGTGTGGCCAAAACGGTAAAAGATATGAAAATTTTAAACTTTGTACCTTCTTCAGAAACGTGAATATTAAAAAAACTATATCTGAGACTTTATGGTACTATTACAAAATGCAATTGCACAGAAGATTTAACTGTGTTTTGGTTTGGCAGTGAGATTGCAACAGAGCAGTTCAAATCTGCTAGACCCAAACAGAAAATACACAAATTTGAAATCAAAACACTTTTTTTCAAAGAACAACAAATAAGGTAGAATTTATTAAACATGACAGGAAGACCTTTCTTGGATCCAAAAACAAGAATGGTGACATAATAGCAATTGCCCAGCTTTACCTCCTAGTGGAAATGTATCATGAATCAATTTTTTATATTCAAGTCTGGACTCTATCTTTGAATTTGAAATTTATGTAAGACATGATTAGTTGTTATTGTTATAACAAATTAAGTGCCATGTTTGGTATTAAAATAGTTAAATTTGGATTAAAATCATATGTTAATCCATTGAGGTATGCCTCTTTGAAACTATTTTTCAATTCGTGATAATATCTTACAATTATTTGATACAATTCAAGATTCAGACATCATCCATCTAATTGTGACATGACTATGTCATCCATATACCTGTTCTAACTGTTGAGTAAGATTCTGATAATCAACTGCTTCTTGCTTTGATTTACGCAATTCCTCCTCCAAAGCAACAACTTTAGCTTGTAAAGATGCAACTTCATCCTAATTTAAGACAGAGATGAAATAAAATGAGATAAAGTTTGAAAATTACAAGCTTGTGATACCTCAATAAACAACAATGGAGTTAAAGTATCATCAATGTCCTTGGATATGGCGGAAGGAGGTAGAACTGAAAGAAGTCATACCAAACTCCTATTTATTTTCATATAAAGCCACACATTTTACAAGTGGAATTAGGCAAAAGCCATACCTCTAATGAAACACAATTATCACTATGAAACTGATCACTGGGTTTGCCACCCTGCAAATAAATACAAGCTCTATAGGGTACAATCAAGGAGTACAAAATAAATTATTAACGAGTAAAATTAATTGCTTAAGCAATATGACATTCCTAAACTTATGAATCTTCCATTCGTAGGGATCAGAAAAGATTCTAATTTGTATAACAACAGGTAAAAAGACGCAACCAGACAACAATATCAAATAACCATTGCAGAATAGAGAAGACAGAGTGGTTTATAAGACATTACACTGATATTTAGTAACCATTGAAAAAACAAGCAAAAAAAAGGGCACCCAAAACCAATGCAATCAAATTTCCTTTCAGCTACAGACTATAGATGATATAATCAATCCTTACTGCTGAAATCCTTTCAGCCAAGAAGTTTAAACTTCAGAACTCCATTAATATCAGTTAAAGAAGACCAGGTGTGCAACTATGCTTCCAATCATGTATAGACAACAGACAGGATCACAATAATAAGACCAGTTTAGAAAAACACAATAGGGACAATTGAAAAATTACAATTACAGAAACAAATATTTCATGGGAATGAGCATACTTTATGGTATACATTGTCGATCTGACCATTTGAAGCCAAAACAGTTGGAGGAGAAATTAGTATTTTGGTCTGATCATTAACTCTGGAACCCCGGCCTCTACCCGAACCAGAACTCCCTCTTCCACGACCATGTTTCTTTCTATTCATTTCAACATGCATTTTTGTCTCCACAGAATCCAAACTAGTTTGCCTTCCATCAGTAACAACCTAATATGTAAATTATTTTCAGTTGGATTAGAAATCACAAGATGACCAGTTTCTGAGACAAAATGTACACATTTTACCCGTGGTTGTTAAAGTCATCAAATACTAGATACAGAAGATGATGAGAACAATAAATTTATAAAGGATGCAACTTATCCAGTAAGTAGCTGTATTTCAACAACAGATGCAGTTATTGTATAAAATCAAAGAGTGTATCAAGTCATAAAAACCAACCTCAACACGTTCAAAAACACTGGCGTTGCCATCTTCTTGAAGTTTTTGGCGCTTCTGTGTGTTGGCTTGTATCAAGAATGCCCCGCCATTCTGGAACAGAAATACGAAGATACCAACAATCTAATCAGTCAAGTTATCAGAGAAACATGTTTCCTTACATCTACCGGTTCAACGAGATAGAAACAGCGGCAATGAACACAAAACATACCACCTACATTTATTATATCCTAAACCATAGATAAATACCCAAGCAATAAACCTCCAAAATAAACAAAAAAAAACTACAAATATTAACATTGAAAATCCCTGGTACCACAAGAACAAAGCCAAAACCTAAAAACAAACGTCCCGCTAAATGAAGTCAAAGTACCAAACCCATGCACTGTATAAGGATAAAACTTACATCATCATCAGAATCACTTGAAGTTGACGGTTCAGCCGAATTTTCAGCAGCTCGACCAAATTTCCCAGCAGAAGGAACAGACACGGTGGACCAACCTGGTTGCTGAGCAGAAGTTGAGGAACCCTTGCCAACCATACGAGCTTCCAACTTCGCAATTTTTGTAGGCAGGGAATGATCGGATTGGTTTGAAGAGTTGGACGAGAAATGAATGAGCATGTCATCTGACATTGTTGCTGCAACTACAAACTGTTTGGAAACAAAGAAAAAAAAACGTCTCAATTCAAAATAAACCAGCAATCTAGAAAATTCAACCGATTTAGGGGGAAAATGGCTTTTAAATGTGGAAAAGGAAAATGGTGAATAGAACTAGGCCATACCCATTCGTGATTAAAGATGCCAATTTTCCATAGACCCCCACGTGAAAGAATTGGGGTTTATGAAAAGGGAAAACGGCAGAAAAGTTGAAGAAATCAGGTAATCAGAGAACTGATACGGCGATGTGATTGAAAGAAAAAAAAAATGAAACTTTGGGAAATTTTGAGTATCTTTTGCCTTTTGGTTGAAGAACTCAGAGAATTAAGCCAAATAGAGAATCTAGGGTTTTGATGTTTGGTAAAGGGGTGAAGGAATCAAAAGATTGAGAGGGAAGAATGAACACTGGGGAAGTGAATGAAAAAGGCATGACTGCAAATAACAGGCGACAGTAGAGAGTAAATTCAGTGACTTTATCTCAGGAACTGCATCATGCAATTGAGATACTATGAGCCATTTGATTTAATAAATGCTTCAGATTTTGCCATGTGTCCTTGGATATTTTTTAATCACCATTACTTTCCTTGTATCTTCTCTGAGAAATTCAACTTTTTTTTCATTTGAGAAATGTAATAGTTAATTAATTGCATTGTGTTTACCTCAAATGCAAATTCAAATGTACCTGATGTCTTGGGGATTGTTTTGTCGGTATGGAGATGTTCAGGTGCATTGACCGTTACATGTATTTAAATGACAAGTGGCAAAATCTGAAGCATGTATAAAATCAAACGGTTGACAATGTCTCAACTGCACAGTACAGTTCTTGGGTTAAAGACACTGAACCACTCCTGCTTAGAGTAACAAATAATGTTTTTTTTTCTGAGAGAATGTGGGTTGTTTGAATTTGTTTTGGGCTGTTTTTATTGAAAGAAGTTGCTGTGGGTGTAAATGTATGACATGAGAATAGTAGCAGAGAAGTTAAAATGGACCAGAACTAAAAAATGTTGCACATGTAGGTGCAGAGTGTGTTTGAATGTGATGTGAGTGCTTCTTAAATCTGGTGAGGTATTATTGTGAACAATGATGGCAGTTTGTTCTTACCTATTTTATTCATATATGATAATGGTGTTTTAAATTCAAAATTTTGTGAGGATCCTATGTATTTATAGGGAATAAATAGGTACACTTAATTAAGTAAGAAGATTTAGGACTTAGATTGGGGGAAGTTCAAGATCTTTATTTGGATAAGATCTCTTCACATCAAAATTTGTGAAAATAACTTTTGGTTGATAAATTGAAAGATTAAATAAAATATACTTGTTCTCCTCAAAGGTTCAAAGTAAATGTACAAATTGTGCAGGTTAGTTTATTTTTTTCTTAAAGAGTTGAGTTTTGATAATCTATAAAAGATTATTTTACGTTTAAGTCAATAAAAATTTAGAAATAGGTTAAGGGATGAGTGAATACAAAAATATTCAGTTGTTGAAATGAGTACTCTGATATTAAATTTATAAGCTTTTGGATCCAATAAAATATTGAGATAACTTATATCTAATATCGAATATAGAGTTAATTTACACTGAAATTAGTTATTTAAGATATTTACAAGATGTGCATATAATGTACATTAGTACAATGCTTAATCACAAGTTTATTATGGGCTAAAATGATGTTGATGAAAATATAACAAATAAAAGTGTTAATGTCTCAAATTCAGGATAATGTCTTAGATAGGAAAGGCAAATTACACAATAAATATTTTATTCTTATTTTATCTATACTTGTATATAGGATCATAAGGTGATTTTGTCGTTTTTTTGGAAGATATCATTGATAATGATTTTAAGGTTGAGTTGATCTCAATGTATCAAGTTAAACTATCTTATCAAAAGAAACTTCATAAAAAGATCGATTAAGTATCATGATTACTTATTTATTGATGGTAATTAAGTATTATGATATCATGTGTTTATGTGAATTTTGCTACCAATGACTTGAGATGTAATATAAACCTAAATCATACGTCATAATGAATAAAATAATAAGGACAAAGTATTTTATATGTGATATTATATTTATGTAAAGGACAAAGTATTTTTTTATATGTGATATTATATTTATGTAAAATTGACTTTGTAAACTTATATTAGTTATAATTTATTATTTGATTATAAGGAATGTGTTCATAAAAGAATCATCATGAAATACTCTCAACTTGCATAGATTTATTGTGTGGTACTTATAATCTAAAATAACAATTAAGCATCGTCATAAAATACTCTCAACTTGCATAGATTTATTTTGTGGTACTTATAATCTAAAATAACAATTAAGCATACATTTTGTTTGAAGTAATTTATCGGATAGTTTCAACAACAATGAGACACAAGTTAAACTCGTATAAATGATTGACACCACATTGAGATAATGGATTTGAGTCATATTCTTTATATGTTGTTTAACTTACTTAATTCTACATAATATGAGACTTGGACTCACTTTAATTCTCAAGAATCTCCTCCTCAAGTGTGAGTTGCTTTCATATTGGACACTTTCCTCAAGCATAATAATTTATAGCAACGAGTACCTTTGTTTGGTCTTTCGAGGGAGATTAATAGAAGAGATTCAACAACAATGAGATATGAGTCAAATCTATATAAGGGATTGACACCAACTCCAACTCTAAATTACCAGATAATGGATATTTATAGGTCTTCTTTTTTATATGTTGTTCAACTTTATTATTTATATGTAATGCGGAACCTAAACTCACTTGGATTTTTAATAATTTTCCTATTGGGTGAGTTCCTTCCATATTGATACACTTCCCTCAAGCGAAAACATTTATAACCATGAGTACCTCAATGATGATCCTTACTTGTATTGTCATTCATCATAACGAGACAAATTTGCTTGAAAGTTTCATGAGGAAAACTTTCAATACAAGGACCATCATTCGCTCTAATACCATTGTTAGGTCTTTCAAGAGAGAATTTACCAGTGAGATTCAACAACAATAAGATATAAGTCAAACTCATATAAAGGATTAACATCATCTCCAACCAAAAACTTCAAAATAGTGAATAGATTTTCAAATGACTTACTCATGTTTATTGGATTTTTAAGATATTTGATAATTATTGTTCAATTATTTTAAAACACAATACATATTTGTAGGACCAAAATTCATGTCAATGTTTTCTACCTCACAAAAAAAGTAAAAAATAATATAAAATATAGTTCATGTAAAAATAATTTGATGATATGCAACAATCTTAATTGGATCACTTAAGTAAATTAAGTAAAAAATAATATAGTTCATGTAAAGACAATTTGATGATGTGCAATAATTAATTAGATCACTTAAGTAAATTAAAGTTACGCACATAACCCATTTTTATTTAAATTAATTTGATTTGTTCATCGGTTGAACTAAATATATATATATATATATATATATATATATATAT
>Ga0123341_1004698_pt1 | contig 12048 bp, 8 predicted proteins | sample Turbeapinknodule_FD_89959 | JGI IMG/M metagenome (GOLD analysis project Ga0123341, IMG submission 89959) | Root nodule microbial communities of legume samples collected from Mexico - Turtle bean Mexico pink nodule | ecosystem: Host-associated > Plants > Roots > Nodule | place: Mexico: Nepantla... | reverse complement strand
GAGTTTAAAACACTCTATATTATCATCTAACAACTTTTTTTCTAAAAATTTATGAAATTGCCTTATTTTAATTTAAAAAAATTATAAATTTGCCGTATTTTAATTTAAAGATTCTTATTTTGAACTTCAATTTAAAAATAACTTTAAACATGTAAACAAAATGAGCCAAAACAATTCAATGTATCTTGGAAGTAAAATTTCATCGTGTTTAGATAATGTTTGTGCTCCTCAACGCTACTTTTGTAAACCACGAATCTTATTCAATAAAAGATTATCATGTTTGATTGATATTTCTCATAATTATATTTGTTCTTTACAAATACACATAATTAAAACTAAAGTAATTTTTTTCATGTGAAATATTTATGTTTAGTTATTTTTTTTATAAATATTTTAAATATATTATTCACATTAACTCGATTTAACCAAAAATACTTCTATTTGATTGAACTATTGAAAAGTAAGTCTACAAACTCTATTAAATTAAAAAGTAGCAGGTTGTTATTTACCTTTTGGGTAGCGAAGGGGCTACACTATTAAGATCTGGCTGCTTCTTCCTGCACCTCCATACATTCTTGTGTCACCCCCATAAATTTTTCATATTCCAAAAATACCCTTTTCAATATTCTGGATTACATAATCCAGAAGTCTTTTTTCTAGATTCAGAATTAGCTTCTGGATTATGTAATCCGGAAGTCTTTTGTGATTAGCTTCCGGATTACATAATCCGGAAGTCTTTTCTAAATATGAAATTGACTTCCGGATTATGTAATCCGGATATTCCGGATTACATAATCCATAGGCTTATTATTTCAAATCCAAGGAGGTGAAAAAAAAAGGATAAAATGGTATTTTCATATTTAGTATGGGTGGCACAATAAGGTACGAAGATGTAGGAAGAAAGAGTCTTAAGATCTCTCCACTAAAAAACTATTATTTTTAATGGAAATGCCTCGGACATCCATCCCATAACACAATAAAAATATATATCCACTGCGCATGTTCTTGTTCATATATATTTGCATTTTGATTATTCTAAAATGAATTAAATTTAATTTTGTGTTATTTTTTGAAAATATTAACAAGTTCCTTCATATTATTTTTTTTCTCAGAAAAATCAATGCTACAAAAAATTATATACAAGAGAAACAAGTTCCGAAGAACCGAATATTTTTGTCAAAAAACATAAATATGAAAAAGAGAGGTCTAAATAGTCAATTGGGGTGCTGATAGCAATACCTCAAATTGATTCCATTGGGTCATCAATCTCGTATAAATTCAGCCCAACTATGTTTCCTCCAGTACCAAACTCAAGAACATTTTGTCCTGGAAATGGACACATAAAAGGTGTTAATATCTTCCTCCACTTCTTCCTGCACTTTCATAAATATTTTAATTCTAGAACTACCATTCAAGGTGTAGTTTTTTTATTTATTTTCAAATTATAAAATCCATAGACCTTTCGAACTCTGTAATTTAGAATACAATTTTATATTATGAATTCTAGAACTTAGAAATATAAAATTATATTCAAAATTCTTGGAAGGTGGTTTCAAATTTAGAAGAAGAGGATGAGGGGTGTCAATGAAGAAGATGAAGAAAATGGCAAAGTTGTCATTTCATATCTTTTATAGAGGTGCAAGAAGAAAGCATGGAGGTGCAGGAAGAAATCGGCTAAAAGGTTTAGTTAGCAACTTTGTTGTTTGGGTTGATGATGGGCCATGAGTTTGGATTTACTTTTTCCACAATGTTTAGAGAATAAAAACATAAAAAAAAAATATTTATAATTGTGTTTTTCACATAAATGTTGTGTAAAGTGTGCTAATTAAGTACCCTATTCTTTCCATTCAATGGTATTCCAATTTTGGTCCAACCAGTTGCATGTTCAAAAGTCAAAACTATGGTATTATTGTGATACATATTACAAGAGTACTCTACCTTGCCTGTTAATAACTTCATCTCTGTTGAAAACATATAAACAAGGTAGCAGAGCATTACGGATATGTTTGGAACTTCTTCTTTTTTAATTAGTTTTACGAAAAGATAATATAAAAAAATAAAATATCTTTAAGTTAAAATTAATTAATGTACAAATTAATTTATGTAAAAGAATTATTTCATATCTTTTATAATTGTCGATAGAAAATTTTACTCAAACAAACCCTTACCCTAGATGCGTGTGGTTGAGTCAGGTTGACTCTTGAAGTACGATTATAATTATTCCTCTCGTACGTAAGTCTTTTGATTTCTCTCGTTTGAAATATATCTAAAAACATTTTTATCATATTTCAAATCCAAATTCGAAAAACAAAATAAGAAGATTGATAAACCTGTTCTCCTAATTTTATTTTATTTTTTTGTATTCGTGATAAACGAATTTAGGATCTTACAATAATCTAAGTTAAGTCCTGATTAAACAATTAAAAAATTTAGATCTTCAAATTAATGGATTCAAATTCATCTTGTTTTGAAATAACTGGGCGTAGATGTTTCTTATAATTTAACCATATATAAACATAAAGAGATTAATGGTTGAGAGTGGTCTTTTGAGAACCTAACAAATAATTATTAAATGGTCCCAAATTTATAACATTGGTGGCCTAACAAATTTATTATTTATGTTCTCATCTTTATTTATTTATTTATTCAATTTTATCATACAACGTTTTTGCTGTCATTATTCCAAAATATGTAACATAAACGTGTTTTCATGATATATCCATACTTTTATTACAAAAACAAAAAAAAAAATATTTGTTATGTATTATTGTGTTTGTAATGAAAAAATGTGTTTCCGTTATTAAATAGCACTCCATATATAAAGAAAACGTGTTTCTACAATACATAACATAAACATGTTTTCATGATATGTGGAGAGTGGACTACTAATACAATAAAAACATATTTCCATTCTATATAAATAATAGAAGATAACCCTTTTACTTTCGTGATTATGGTTTTGGTATTTTATATTGTAAGTTTTATTTATACATTGTTGAACATCTCTATCACATTTAAAAATATATAATTGGGTGCAAATATTACTTTATAAGTTGATTTTATAAGGTTGAATTAAAGTTAAGTTCACTTTTTAATATGTTATCAGAGCCATGACAAATTCTCTCTGCACCTCTATATATTCTTTTAATTTCAACAATACCCTTTTGAGTATGGTGAAGAGTGTGATGTTTTCTTTTTCACTTTTAAGTGGTGATGGTTTCTTGTGATGGCTGATGATGAACGTTGATAGTTGAAGTAAGTTTTGTGGAGTTTTTACTAGTAGTAAATTTTTCGTTCACTTATTTTTTTCATTTTTTTAGAAATCACAAAACCCAAAAAAAAAAAAACCAGTGAGGTGCAAAAATAAAGTACAAAACATTTTAAAAAATTTATCTTCGCACTAGAGAATGTCGAATACAAATGAATATTATCGTCAACCCTTTCACACACGTTCAAATGATGAAATTGCTCTGTCAAACGCTGCGATTTTAGAAGAATGAAAGTGTTGTGGTTGAAAGGGAGGTATGGCATGCACTTGAGAGTATTTAAAAAGGTTATGTTCTGCTTAATTTATGGTTATTTAATTTTTTTAAAAAGGTTTAAATCGACTTTTTACCATTAATATGAAAGTGATGGAAAAGGTATGGAGGTGAAGGGAGAATTTTCCCATAAAAGTTTATTAGGCTTATTAGACCACCTGCTAAGAGACCACCCATAAATATATAGCTTCGTGCACTAGTTGACCGTCTTGGCATAAAAAAGTGTGATAATTACATTTCATAATATATAAGTGAGTGCAAACCTCACTTTATAAGTTGATTTTATTTAAACTTAAAGTCTATTATTTAATAAATTTCATTTATTAATATGCTTATATAATTCTATTTTTAAGTAATTTATATTTCGATAATGTTAATCGATCTTCTATCTTATCTGTTATAAACATTAAATTATCCTACATTATATTTCAGAAGTCCACATATATCTAACCAAAATATTAATGTACCTAACATATGTAGTGGATGTGAGCTCTTTTTTTTAAATGACCCTTTGGTAAAGAATGTGTCAAACTTACCAAATTAAATACCACATACTCAACAAAAGGAGAACATCATCAACATAAAATAAACGAGATATTGTGAAACATCTTTTTTTTTGCATATTTGCATGATTCTTCAAAAACCATATAAATGATTATTATAAGGGATAAATTCTCCTTTCAAATAAGAAAAATGTAAATAAAAAATTCTTTAAACAAATTAAGAAGTTGAAGTTGGATAACCTCGTCTCCTCTCAACAAAAGATATAAATATAATAGAGAATGTGATTAATTTGGTTGTGAAAAATGATAACCAAAACTTAAAAATACCCATTAGGAAATTTTATGTTCACACAATCTTATGCATTTTTCATATTAAATTTATAGAAAACGTTCCTTTTTACTCTTTCATTACATTAAAACGTGATTAAATAATAGTTAAAAATGTTACCTTAATGTTAAAAGACGTGATCTAAACTTTATAAAAAATTTCACAACTAATTTTCAGTCATGAAATATTTAATTACGAACTTTTTTTTATTGACGTTATTAGAAAGTGAACTTTAAGCTTAACTCAACTCCACATAGGGTTGAGGTTTGCACCCACTTATAACGTAATTTTTTTTTAGGTTACAACTTTTAAAAACTACTCCTTTAAAATATTTTAATAAGTCACTTTTTTTCTTGTTATGCATTTAGATCATATTTCTTTAAATAATATCATTCTTTTAGATAATCTTTAAATATTAATATAGTATCTTTAATTATTTTCAAAACATACATGTGTGCAATTAATTGATTATCTATTATAAACTAGTTCACTTTTGTAATACACATTTAATCAATTAATTGATAGAATAATACATTAAGTTCATATTATATTCTGTTTCTATATACAGCGAATGAAAAAATAATAGATTTCTTAATCATAATTGATTAAGTTTTATCAAAATTGTTTTTTATAAATGGTATTCTATGTTTTATTTACAATTACTTTTTTTACCGGTTGTTACCATATAAGTCATATCACTCGATCTCGATGACCGATCGACCGGGTTAGAATATATTTAAAACAGTTATAATAAATAGTAGTTAAGGCAGTTGTAGAGACTCCTTGAAAAATCAGGTGCACATCCTACCAAATTTGGGTAACGTTTCGGGAAATCAGAAAATCTCCCCAAAAATAAGTTAACACTAATATTTGATAGATTCAATCCATCATAACAAATGGTCCATGACCAAATACTATAAATAAAGTCTCTTCAAAGGAGTAAGATATGTTTTTATCAAATATATCATATACTTTTATATAAAATACTTACTTGATCATCAGATAACCTTTTGCAAGTTAACTCTCAACTAGACACGAAGGAGCAAGTACGAGAAAGACGAAGGAGGAGCGACCAAGGGATCAAAGACCATTGTTACTGCCAGTTTCAGTTATAGGGACTATCTAGGCCCCTTTTAGTCTATACAAGTACAATTGACACCCACCGTGAGGTCGAAATAGTATTAAAGAGCAACAAATAATATCAATAAGGCAAATACGAATCCTTCGAGAATAAAATGATAAAATAAACCAATCAGAACACACTATTATTTTGGAGGAGGAACCTAAAGGACATTCCTTTACTGGTCAAATCATGGAAGCACAACTTCCTCATAATTGGAAAGGTTTGAACATTGACTTATATGATTTTCGAATATAAACCCGATGTGAGGTAATCGGGAAAATGATTGTTATCATTTAAATTTGTTGTGATATTATTCTAAAGATAAAAAAATATATGATTGTTATTATTTAAATATTTTGTGATGTTATTCTAAACATAAAATATAGGTTCGTTATTATTTAAATATGTTATGATATTATTCTGAATATAAAAGATATGTTTGTTATTATTTAAATTTGTTATCATATTATTATGAAGATAACATATATGTTTGTTATTATTTAAATCTGTTATCATATTATTATGAAGATAACATATATGATTGTTATTATTGAAATCTCTTATCATATTATTTTGAAGATAATTGATACAATTGTTAATATTTAAATATATTGTGATATTATTCTCTTGAGAAAAGACTAATGATAGGAGATCAACCAAAACTCTATAAATAGAGAATGATCACAAAAATAAGATAAGTATTATTCTATGCAATACATAATGCACTGATATATTTTATGCTCTTACCCATGATCGTTGGAGTATTGTCAACTAGTAAAGCCCATCATCTCACTATGACTTCCACATATATAGGCATCCCTTGCCGAACGAACGTGGCACTACATGCGACTCTTCGGCCAAGGCAACTTGCTTAACAATTTGCAACCCTTTCTGAACTAACTCTTTGACCAAGGTAGTTTGCTTAACAATTAGCAGCCCTTTCCGAACAACTCTTTGGCCAACGCAACTTCCTTAACAATTAACATCCCTTCCCAAACGAATGCGTAATGTGTCGATACGATTAAGGAAGTTTTGCCTTAAAATCCCTACTTATATCCTCAATTTATACCCGTCGGCTCGACATCTCTGAAGCTCGACATAACTTATTTAAATCATATTGATCTAATACATTCAAAATTGTCAAGCAATTCAAAAGCCTGAACGACGTCCAAAGGATCTTAGTCTTAACGATCGTTCGACATACATTGTTTAAAACTATACAAGTGTCAATAGAGGCATTCAAACAACTACTGAAAAAATTAAAAGCAATAAATTCGTTAGGTCAGCAATCAAAGACAAGAAGTCACTTCATACCTCGAAGCACCCAACCGTCACATTTAGACTCTTATGAAATAAAGGTTCCTCGAGTCTGGGGACAAGTGTATCGGTCGGTACCGGACAAGCCATGTCACTCGGCCTTGATGACCGACCGAGTTAGAATACATTTAAAGCTATTATAATAAATAGCAATTAAGGCAGTAGAGACTCCCTGAGAATCAGGGACACATCCCACCAAATTTTGCTAATGTCCCAGAAATTATGGAACCTCCCCAAAAATAAGTTAACATTGATATTTGATAGATCCGACCCATCATAACAGAGGGTCCATGACTAAATACTATAAACAAACTCTCTACAAAGGAGTAAAATTCGCTTTTATCTAATACATCATATACTATTATACATAGTACTTACTTTCGTTGGAGAACCTTTTGTAGGTTAACATCCAACCAAACACAAAGGAGCGAGTATGAGAAAGACGAAGGAGGAGCGACCAAGGGATAAAGACAATTGTTACTGCCAACAATTCCAGGTACTATCTAGGCCATTATTTCTATTTATGCCCCTCTTAGTCTATACAAGTACACTTTTGATATTACTAATTACATTTTTTTTTAAAAAAACTCTAATTTGAAAATCATTCTAATTACATATCTTTGATAATATCTTTAATCAAGGCCTTATGGTGAAATTATTCTCTTTACTCCTAATTTAAATATTTGGATATTTGTTAGTGTAGGTGATGTCATTCTAAACCTTTGTGAATACTTTGTTACATCTTGTGAGGTGAATTTTCGCACTAAGTTTATGCATCATAGGTTGTATCTTTTGAGAATTGTTATAGGGATATATCTTCACTATTAACAAAACTAAATAAACAAATGTTTGACAACTAAATTAAAATTATTAAGTGTGTAATAGATAGTAGGCTTAAAGGGAAGAAGGATGTTAGGGAAAAAGAACATTAACATATCCTAGGTAAATTTAAAACTTGTATAAGGGGTGTAACAACTTTAAGAAAAACAGGACAAAAGGAAAGTGAAACTAACCAGCTAAGACATGTCAAGAGAAAAAAAAGTTAACAATTTTATTTTCAAATGAAATATTTTAATAAACAAAAAGAAATAATGAGTTGACGAGTTTGCTTAAAATTATAAAATGGTAAAAGTAATAACTTTGTAATTTTTATTAAAACTCTATTTTTCTTTTATTAACTTGACAAACCCAAATAAAAATCATATCAAATTCATAATATAACAAAACTGAAACATTATTGAAAGCAAAACAATTCGATGCAATCTTTTTAACCATTTTTTTTAAATTACATTGTCCTTGAACTTGTATTTTGTTTCCATCATTGACTCTAATAGAAATGTATGCTTCCATCATTTGTTTGCATTATATCTTATCATTGTTATCACACCTTCAATATGATACATGATTATTTTACCTATGTCACTTCACTCCCTCCGACTAGGTATAAACTTTACTATTATGTGATACACATATCACCATATTATTTCTTAGGGTAATTTAAAAATCGCTAATGGGTTAAATTTGTTTAATTTAGATTACTAGAGACATTATTTCAAAATGTGTTCTCAAACTTTTCACATAATAAGATGTTAGAACATGTACCACATAATAAGATTTTATAGGAATTTCCTTTGAGAACTCCATGTCTCATCTTTATCTTCCACAAAGTATAGATTAAATGTACTATCCAAATACTCTAATAATTGAAATTGAGTTTATAAAGTTCAAAAAGTAAAAGTGATAAACACTAAAATTAAATTAAAAAATTTCATATAATAAAGTGGTATGTGTGGAAACTCATTGGAGTAACAAGTTGTACCAACCTTCTTAAATTATGCTTAATAAACACTAAATATCGCAGGCTTCTTGCATAAGTCATGCGAGTCAAGTACAAAAGTTGTACCCTAATTATAAGTCATAATCCTGCAACTTCAACACACAAATGTTCCAAAATGACACAAAATCCTTTAACACACAAAATTAAGAACAAAAAAAGCAACAAACTATCAAGTAAGATGGCTAAAAAGCATATAGCGAGCATCGCTTGGATGCTTGAAGAGGAGGTGTTGGGTCTAGGATTTACGAATGAGAAATTATAAATTGGAGAATGATTTATTTTGAAACCTTAGTCACTAATTTAAAGAAAGTGGAGACTTAAAAAATTAAGGGAGAAAATAAATCAAATTTCATGTCAAATGTTGAAGGTAATGAGTGAGTTTCTTTCGGATAAACTATAATCATTTTATTAGTTTAGTCTCCCTTTTCAATGCAACTTATTTGAATTCTAAATACAACTTTTGAAAATTATTGCATAAAGCATTAACCACTTATGAGTTGTGCTCTTAAGGTGACAACTATTTTTTTATTCATTGCCTCTTATGTTGTAGTAATAGTTGCCGACAAAAATCAAGGTGAGGCAAAAAAAAAATATAATGTGAATTATACTTTTAAAATTATGTTTAGATAATTATTATATATTCGTAGACAATTTAAGTGTTTCCTAAAGCCAACAAGAGTGTATTTTTTATTTTATTTAAACATCTCGTGAATAAACCTTGGAAAATAATTGCATAACACCCATAATATATCTTTTGGGCTAGAAATTTCTTTGACGAATTTCGGTGAGATTTATGAAGAGAGACTATATTTTATTAATTAGTTTTGCATATAGTCCTACAAAAGTTGATAGATATTAACTCCTTAGAATTACTAGAAACATCTACTATAGGGGTGAGAGAAATAAAGTTTCATAAAGTTGGATTAAAATCATTAATTTCAATTGATAAACCAATATTTGCAAAAAAAAATTACCATAAAAAGAATTAGATCCACAGACTTTGTAGAGAGATGCAGACTTTGTAGAGAGATGCATAGGTTATAGGCATTTGGAGACTTCATACTTGTTGACATGCTTTACAAAGAAAAGGATGCCACCTTTCACCCAATGAGGAACCATTTAGATGGAATGAATAGAACGTGTCTACCTAAAGAAGAACAAAATAATGGATCAAAATAAGTTTAAGCCTTTTGTAGGACACTACAAATGTTGAGTTCTTGTACTAGTGTATTTTTTCAAATCTAAAAGTTGGGATCCTCAAGTACAAGAAAGAATCCTACATCATAAAAACAACATATTATGATTCAAGTAGAGATGACAAAGCACCTCCTAATGATTGTTATCCACCTCAACAATATTCATTGTTGTCTTCATTTGGAGTCAAGAAAAAGAATAATGATTATTCTACGTAGGTGGAGGAAATATTTTTGTTCATCGGTCTAGCTTAATTAGTTAGATCGCACCAAGTATTATTAGTAGTTAAAGTATGTCAGTTAGTTTTTTTTTTCTCTCTCTCTCCCTTCAACTTAGGAATGTCTAACATTTGTTCTTAACCATTCTTTGTTTTTTTTACGATAAGTTCATATCCTGAGAACTCGCATATCATAACACCTTAGCTACGTCATATTTTTGTTCATCTGTCTAACTTGATTAGTTAGATCGCACCAAGTATTATTAGTAGTTGAAGTATCTCAGTTAGTTTATTTCTCTCTCTCTCTCTCTCTATCCCCCCTTCAACTTAGGAATGTTTAACATTTGTTCTTAACCATTCTTTGTTTTTTTACGATAAGTTCATATCCTGAGAACTCGCATATCACAATTGACTTTTCATTATTGATTATAATAAACATATAGTCCATCTCATTACTAATAATGGAAACAATACATTTAATATTAAGTTAGACAAAAAAATATGATTAAATTTATCTCTCTCCCTTCAACTTGAGAATGTCTAACATTTGTCATTAATCATTCTTTGTTATTTTACAATAAGTTCATATTCTGAGAACTCGCATAACATAATTGAGTTTTCATTATTGATTATTATAAACATATAGTCTATCTCATTACTAGTAATGGAAACAATACATTTTATATTAAGTTAGACAAAAACATATGATTAAATTTATTATATATGATATGTTTACTTACACGATTCTATTTAAACAAACAAATTGCATGGATAACTCCCCTTTGACTTTCTTTACTTTCATTGATGTGTTTAAGAGTCTCATGATTTTGCTCCCCATGTCATTGAGTTATTAATATATTTTAGCACAATATTTTTTTTTATAGAAATGATTTAAATTTGTATATCCATAAGAAGATGACATGTGTAACAATTTATGACAAGATGAACATAACATCTAAAATATTATATGAGGAGAAAATTCTCATACTTAACTTCATACATAAATTTATTCAACCAAATATTTTTTTCAAAATATTATAATTTTTTTTACACAAATTAATATAAACTTTTTATATTCGAATTTCAAATATTTTCCTTAACATTGATAGGTCTTGAATAACAACAAAATAATTTAAATTTTACCTAATAATACCTTTATCTTCTCCCCTTCCAAATTTAATTCAATCATAAAAATCATTATCAACATCCACAATCTTAAATTCTCTTAACCATCTTCATCATTTTTTAAGCCTATTATTCATAATATTAAAACTAATAAATGTCTCCATAGCTTTATGACCGGTATCCTTCCATATACCATGTATATCTTAAAACCTCTTTCATCCAACATGATTTTGTGTTTTTTCATATTCAATATATAATAACTTTTAAACTAACATATCTTGTTTCTTATAGTATTAAAATATTATTTATTCCCTAATATCTTTATCACACAGAAATCATTGAGATTGTATTAAATATGAAGGCGTCATATTAATTTTCTATTTTTAAACATCTGTTACACTTAATATGAAATATGAAATTTTTATTTTCTTCATTCTCTTTATTAATATATATTGATATATTGTACTCTTAATAATTTTATTGTTATCATTTAAATTCGTCTTTAATTCGTGATTTTGGTATATTTCTTTCTCTTTCTATAGTTTTAGTTTCCAAATTTTAGAAAATTCACAAAAATGGTCTAATTATCACATTTGCATATTTTTTTAACAAATTTTAAATCCTAAACTCATTAGATTAAAATAAAATTAAAAACAATTCAAATAATTAAAATAGAGAGAATAAACATGAGCAAAAAATTTAATTAAATCATATTTACGATTTTTCTATAATATAAATAGTAAAATCAAGAAATATAATAATGACACCAATGTCATAACTTAAATAGAGAATTGAAATTATAATTAAATTTATTTTTCTATTTAGAGGTGTATTTAACGATAAAAGATATTTTTTCTTAATTATT
>Ga0123341_1004697_pt1 | contig 12048 bp, 4 predicted proteins | sample Turbeapinknodule_FD_89959 | JGI IMG/M metagenome (GOLD analysis project Ga0123341, IMG submission 89959) | Root nodule microbial communities of legume samples collected from Mexico - Turtle bean Mexico pink nodule | ecosystem: Host-associated > Plants > Roots > Nodule | place: Mexico: Nepantla... | reverse complement strand
ATTTAATTTAGTTAAAATAGTGATAATTATTACTTTTTGATTATTTTGTTTTTAGTGATAAGTTTGATTTGATGAAGTGTAATTTGAAGAAAATTAAAATTGGAAAGAGAAATTTAATATGGTGGTGGGAAAGAATTTGAAAGTGATGTGGGAGCATGGTGGTTTGGTAATTGTTAATTGTGTTTGAATGGAAGTGTAATTGAAATTAAAAAATGATTAAGAGGAGATAGGTGTGGGATGTGGGTGGTACATAAATCCAAATCCAAATCAAAAGTTTGACTGAACATTGATAAATGAGCAATTAAAGTAAGAAAATATTGAGAAGTGGGGGCACCACTTTACCTTATTATCCGTAACCTGTCCTTCACCTCTCCTCTCCTATTATCACTTCTCTCCTTCTCCTTTTCCATTTTTCATGCTCAACATTTTCCTCAACATAATCTCACACTTTTTTTCAACTATAAATCATTCTCATACTCATATTAAAAATATCACCACAAATAATAAGATCAGACAAACCCTAGCATTATCGGTGTTTATTTTAACTTAATTTGAAGAAGGAAACTTCTAGTCTTAACTACTGTAAAAAAAAATCAAATTTAAGATTTCTCACAATTTTCTATGATTCTGTGAAAAAAATGCTTGCTAACTTGAGTTTTATTCATAAAGAGTATTTTCAAGGTATAATAAACTTTCATCTAATCTTTTCTTAGAATTTTTTTTATTAATATGTATAGATTACCTATAAATCGTTTTTGTTAATATATAAATTTTGGTTTAATTCTCTCCTATTTTTTTATATTTTCTTTTTTTAATTGTTGTTACTTGAAGTGTCAATCTAATTGAAATGTTGAAGTTTCACAACGATACCTAAAATAAGAAGTTTTATATATATATATAAAAAATACTCTCATACTAGTTTGCTTTTCATTATTCTTTTGGAATAATATTTTTACAGATAATAATTGAAATTTAGAGTGTTACTCGATATGTGAGTTTTCATATAAAAAACTAACACGAAGAAAATTTCTGCCAAACTGATAAGTAAATATAATAGTTTAATAATAAAGAGTGTTAATTCTTAAAATAGAGTGTTGAAGTTGTGAAAGTAGAATATTGTGTAAAAATGAATCTGAAAATTTGTTGATTCGAGTGTTTGTGTTGTTTACCTTACCCCACCAAGGTTGGTGCACATGATGATGAACTGTGTTTGTGCATTTGTCTTGCTTGAAAGCCGAAACATCCCCACAAATCTAGCAATTGTTTTTATTTAGCACAGTGCCACTAGACAAGACCTGAACATCGTACCTGCTGCACCCACTCTCTGTCAAATTCCAAAACCTATTTTCCACACACCCTTCTCCCTATCTATATATAACCAATATTCTATTTTTTTTTACTTAAATATCTGAGTTACGTCTGAACAATCATAAATTTTTTTAAATCAATTTTAATAAAAAAAATATCAGTTTAAATCAGAAAAGTAACTACCAAATCTTCATTCTCCTGCTAATCTGTGTATCCGCATTTCTTATTTTTTAGTATTTTTTTTATTTTTCAAAAATAATTTCTCTTAATAACATTAAAATGAGAAGTTAAAGTGGAGTAGAGAGAGAAAGTGAAAAGTAGGTATCTATATAAGAGAGAGAAATAAAGATAAAATAGAAAAAAAATTAAGAACAGTTAAGAGGAGAATAAAAAATAACACAATGACCATAATACAATAATAAAATTAAATATTAATATAAAAATAAAATAGGAGGAGAATCCTTTACATATATGAATAGATATTCAAAATTTATATAATAAATTTAAATTTTTAAAAAAATATATTTTTTTTGTCTTTTAAATTGAACACTTTATCATCCTATGCACCATTTCATAGATTATGGGTCTCTTCCCTCCGCACGGATACATAAAGCAATAATAAATGAGAATTCCAACTACTTTTACAGGGGAATTATTGCAAGCTCCCCGAAACACACGATCTATGTGTGTGTTTCATTATGAAGACTAGTTTCATAAAAATAGTAGATGATTCAGATATATTATTGAAGCATGTACTATTAAATATCCTTCTGCAAAAATACTACACTACCACCACATGATTGAGACCATTCCTTTCAAAACTATTTGCCAAATGATTCAAAATGGAAAGTTTTGTAATTTGTGGTAGAGAGGAACTAGGGTTCTAGTAGCTTTCCTCTAATTTTTCACACCGGCTTCCCCGTTTCAACGTTTTCAAAACCCAAAGTTTGTCTCATAATTGCGTCTTTGAAACCGGAAACCCGTTTGGACCACTTTTTTAAAAGAATGAACTACATTAATATTTTTCTTTCATACTTATAATATAATAATATATTTCTCATTTAAAAACACCAACACCCCTCACGTAATTTCAGCTAAATCAAACCTATTAGCTCACGGTAGGTACAAGTAGAGCCACACAAGTCTGAAATTCGGGACAACAAATTCACACTTTCCTTATTTCATAATCCTATATCTTCCATTTTCCTATATTTGTTTTAAATATTATACTTATCGTGAAATATGCCATGTAACACATACACGAAATATACTATGCTATATAACACAAACATGAATACTGACATCAACATACAGATATTGACACGAACATACAACATACGGATACTGACACGAACATACAGATACTGACACGAACATACAACATACGAATATTGACACGAAGATACGTATAATTTTTCTAAAATGTAAGACACAAAAACACGAATTATATATTATATATTTATAAATTATATAAATTGATAATAAATATTTATGTGTACAAATATATTTTAGATATTCTTTAACATGAAGATGTTTTTCATGGTTAAAAAAATTGTATTACTTATTTTTATAATCATAATAAAAATTTATAAAATAAATTTGAATTTTTAAAAATTACTGTATTTTTTCTTTCTAAAAATTGTGTTAGAACTAATTATTAAAAATCCAACAAATATTTTTTAAATTGAACACTTCACTAATAAGTATTTTACAAGTATCGACATCATAGGTGTATCTCTGTTACGTCACACGCTGTTTAAGAGATGTGTATAAACTCCCTACTGATAAGTATTCTATAAGTGTCGACACCATAGATTTATCTGGTACGAACACACACTATTTAAGAGAAGTGTATAAACTCCCACCCTACTATGTGAGTTTAAATATATTTTTCTTAATTAACCTAATAGTCTCATTTTAGGTTACGAGTACTCAAGTAGAGAATAAGCTATGTGTAATTATTTACCTAAAGGTGAAGGAAAAGACAAAAAGAAGATAAAGATATTCGTTGCAGTTTTGGATTTGGAGAGACTCTGAGTGACAGAGACGCACGCAGGGAAGCACAGTGAAATATTTGATGAATGAGAAGGGAGCATAAGCATAAGCATATGGATATGGTATTACGCATACGCATAAGCTAAAACCAATGATTAATTTTCCATGAAGCCACACTCAAAACCCCAAAAAAGCCAAATGAAAAGAGCCAAACCATACCTCACGAGGAACATGTCCTGGTCACCACCACCACAACAACCACCAACACTCTTCAGCTCCCTTCTTCTTCTCATTGCGTTGTTCGTCACAGTAACAACACCAACACCAGCAGAAGCAGAAGCAGAACCACCACCAACCTCCGACGCGCTTCTTTTGATGCGCTTCAAGCAGTTACACGTTTCCTCCGACCCACGCGCCTTCCTCTCCGACTGGCTCCCCCACGCGCCGTCTCCCTGCGCGTGGCGCGGGGTCACCTGCTCCGGCGAGCCCCGCCGCGTCACCGCCGTCGACCTCGCCGACGCCGCCCTCTCCGGCAGCCTCCACCTCCCCACCCTCACGTCGCTCCCTTCGCTGCACACGCTCGTCCTACGTGGCAACTCGTTCAACGCTTTCAACCTCAGCGTTTCGACGTTTTGCGCGCTTCAGAAACTCGACCTCTCTTCCAACAACTTCTCCGGGAAGTTTCCTTTTGCAAACCTAACTCCGTGTAACCGTCTCACTTACTTGAACCTCTCAAATAATCTCATCACCGATGGGCTCGTCTCCGGGCCCGGGATTGGGCTTGGGCTTTCGCTGGCCCAACTCGACTTGTCCAGGAACCTCGTCTCCGACGTGAGTCTTCTCGTCTCCGCTCTCAACGGCTCTGCTCTCGTTTTTCTGAACTTCTCCGACAACCGGCTCGCGGGTCAACTCAGCGAGTCGCTCGTTTCGCGGAGCGCGAACCTCTCCACGTTGGACCTCTCTTACAACCTTCTCTCCGGGGCGGTGCCGCCCCGGCTCGTGAACGACGCCGTTCAGGTGCTTGATTTCTCGTTCAACAACTTCTCGCGGTTGGACTTCGTCTCGTGCGGGAGCCTCACGCGGCTGAGCTTCTCGCGCAATGCGCTCTCCCGAGACGAGTTTCCGCGCGGGCTGAGCGGCTGCGAGAGGCTCGAGGTTCTGGATCTTTCTCGGAATGAGTTCGAAGCGGAGATTCCGGGGGAGATTCTTCGGAGTTTGTGGAGGTTGAAGTCTTTGTTTCTCGAGCGCAACAGATTCTACGGCGAGATTCCGAGCGAGCTCGGAAGCCTCTGTGGAAGTCTCGTGGAAGTTGATCTCTCCGAGAACATGCTTTCTGGTGCGTTGCCGTTGAGTTTTGTGAACTGTTCTTCTCTGCGGAGTTTGAACCTCGCGAGGAACTATCTCTCTGGGAACTTCTTGGTTTCCGTGGTTAGCAAGCTTCAGAGTCTTGAGTATCTAAACGCGGCGTTTAATAACATAACGGGACCGGTTCCGTTGTCGCTGGTTAACCTGAAACGGCTTCGGGTGCTTGACTTGAGCTCGAACCGGTTAAACGGCAATGTTCCGTCGTCGTTTTGCCCTTCCGGGTTGGAGAAGTTGATCCTGGCCGGGAATTACCTTTCCGGGACGGTGCCGTCACAGGTCGGTGATTGTAAGAGTTTGAGAACGGTAGATTTCAGCTTTAACAGCTTGAACGGTTCGATACCGTGGGAGGTTTGGGCTTTGCCTAATCTCGCTGATTTGATTATGTGGGCGAATAATCTAACTGGGGAAATCCCAGAAGGGATTTGTGTTAAAGGAGGGAACTTAGAGACTTTGATTCTCAACAATAACTTAATTTCTGGGTCAATTCCGAAGTCAATTGCTAATTGCACCAACATGATATGGGTGTCGCTGGCGAGCAACCGGTTAACCGGGGCGATACCTTCTGGGATTGGGAATTTGAATGCATTGGCGATTCTCCAGCTGGGGAACAACTCGCTGAGTGGGAGGATTCCACCGGAGATAGGCGAGTGTAGGAGGCTGATATGGTTAGATTTGAATAGCAATAACCTAACTGGGAGTATCCCGTTTGAGCTTGCTGATCAAGCGGGGTTGGTTATCCCGGGCAGGGTTTCGGGGAAGCAGTTTGCGTTTGTGAGGAACGAGGGTGGGACTAGTTGCAGGGGTGCTGGTGGGCTGGTTGAGTTTGAGGATATCAGAACAGAGAGGCTTGAAGGTTTTCCCATGGTGCATTCGTGCCCCTTGACTCGAATTTACTCCGGTTGGACTGTGTATACTTTTGCTTCCAATGGGAGCATGATCTACCTTGACCTTTCCTACAACTTGTTGTCTGGGACTATTCCTGGGAATTTGGGTGTCATGGCCTATTTGCAGGTGTTGAATTTGGGGCACAATAGGTTGAGTGGGAACATTCCAGATAGTTTTGGTGGTTTGAAAGCAATTGGGGTGCTTGATCTGTCTCATAATAGTCTTAATGGGTCCATCCCTGGTTCATTGGAGAGCCTTTCTTTTCTCAGTGACCTTGACGTCTCTAATAATAATCTCACTGGGTCCATTCCTTCTGGAGGTCAGTTGACTACTTTTCCAGCTTCTAGATACGACAACAATTCTGGCCTTTGCGGCCTGCCGCTGCCGAAGTGTGGTGCTTCGAGGAATCGCTCAGTGGGTGTTGGGGGTTGGAAGAAGAAGCAGCCTGCAGCAGCTGGGGTTGTCATTGGTTTGCTCTGCTTCCTCTTGTTTGCGCTTGGGATTGTGTTGGCTTTGTACAGGGTGAGGAGGGGGCAGAGGAAGGAGGAGATCAGAGAAAAGTATATAGAGAGTCTTCCGACTTCGGGGAGCAGTAGTTGGAAGCTTTCCAGCTTTCCTGAGCCTCTGAGCATCAATGTTGCCACCTTTGAGAAGCCTCTGCGGAAGCTGACGATTGCGCATCTTCTTGAGGCTACTAATGGCTTCAGTGCTGAGAGTATGATTGGTTCTGGGGGATTTGGTGAAGTGTACAAGGCGAAGCTGAAAGATGGCTGTGTTGTTGCCATCAAGAAGCTCATTCATGTGACGGGTCAGGGAGATAGGGAGTTCATGGCTGAGATGGAAACTATTGGTAAGATTAAGCATAGGAACCTGGTTCAGCTGCTGGGTTACTGTAAGGTTGGGGAGGAGAGGCTTCTTGTGTACGAGTTCATGAAATGGGGAAGTCTTGAGGCTGTTTTACATGAAAGGGCAAAAGGGGGAGGTTCGAATCTTGATTGGGGTGCAAGAAAGAAGATTGCCATAGGGTCAGCAAGAGGTCTTGCATTTCTTCATCATAGTTGCATTCCTCACATAATACACAGAGACATGAAGTCCAGCAACATCCTTCTTGATGAAAACTTCGAGGCTAGGGTTTCTGATTTTGGCATGGCAAGATTGGTTAATGCCCTCGATACTCATCTAACTGTCAGCACACTTGCCGGAACACCGGGTTATGTACCCCCCGAGTACTACCAGAGTTTTCGATGTACAGCTAAAGGGGATGTCTATAGCTATGGTGTCATACTGCTTGAGCTTCTATCAGGGAGAAGACCAATCGACTCTTCCGAGTTTGGTGATGACAGCAATCTTGTTGGTTGGTCTAAGAAGCTTTACAAAGAGAAAAGAATTAATGAAATACTTGATCCTGATTTAATTGTGCAAACATCTAGTGAAAGTGAACTATTTCAATATTTGAGAATTGCCTTTGAATGTCTAGATGAGAGACCCTACCGGCGGCCCACCATGATACAAGTGATGGCCATGTTCAAAGAGCTTCAGGTTGACACAGATAATGATATGCTTGATAACTTCTCTCTGAGAGACAATGTCATTGATGAAGCATGAAAATAGGATCTTTATTGTAAGACTCAGAGCCCTTTGACAGTTGAGGAGGAATGATAGGTTCTCAACATTTGGAGTGTTGCCGGACAGAGTTGACAATTCTTGTGACACTTACGTATCCTACCTATCTGATATTGGAGGGTCCTTGCTCTTCTTTTTTCTGTATATAAAACACATAATGAGACCAAGAGATCGAAGGAAACCATGGAAGGATGAAACCTGAGGTTATAGACAGAGTTTTGTATTTTACTTTTGTGCTGATCTAGTGTTCAGTCACTTGAAATTGGTAGATATATACACTTTTTTCCTATGAACTTCTGTCACTCCATCATCAACCCCACTTTTGCTGACGGTCAATATTTTGTTTGTCATTTCCATTGGGTTCTGATATTACCACAGTTTTGCTCATTTTGTGTTTTGGTTCATACTGCAAGTGGCAATTTTTATTTTTTGTAGAAACCTAGAGTCTGTTGTAAATATAAATGAAATCTGCTATGGATTTAGTGTTTATTTGGGCGTACTTTTCCTCACTTGTATGGAAGTATAACTGTATTTTATACGGATTAACACCAAATGATCAATTTTCCCTTTTCTGGTTTCTTACTAACTACTCAAATTTTAAATAGAGTCCTCATAACCTATTTATAATGTATATTTGATAAATTCATAAGATTTCATGTATTAACATTTTAATGATCCTGGAGGTTAAATATCATGTGATAACCTCAGTAGTGAGAGGTTAACCTGGTTAAAATCAACACAGATACCCCCAGTTTTAAACTGCACTCTCCCGTAGCAGGTGGAAGCTTTTTGCCAACTATTACTCATATGATGATGAGAATGTCCGTGCAGGTGCTATGGCAATTACGTGAATGGAGAAGCTACCAGCATTCAGTGGTACTCTTATTTATCATTTCATTTTTGTTGCATTTTAGAATATTGAAGTGCATAAAAACCACATGGAAGTTGCACATGTTAGATCTATGAACTCAGTAGGTTGCACTCTTCTAACCTAGCATGCAGCTATGTTTTTTTCCCCTTACACTTGTACCCTTTTATTTGATGGCAATGCTCCTGATTTTCCAATTTTCCTAGCATACCATGTATGTCTAATGACTTGTTATAAATTGCACTTCACTGATATTTCCTAACACAATGAAGTCATGAACTGATTTTATTCCTTTTATGGATCCTGGTTTTGGTACCTTGCTTATTGAACTGGTATTTAATCTATTTCATTCTCTTAATCCATTCCTATTACGCAAAGCACATGCACTAAACATCTTCATCAGAATAATGCTTTAAATATTCAAGTTTGGCAACCTGTCTTTGCTTATACAGGGAATATGAGTGAATATGAAGCTTTAATATATTCTTATTCCGCAAGATTTAGATGAAGTTTAATTTCAGTAAATCGAAACCAAAAATGTTATCACTAAAAATCATAACAGGATTGTGGAGAGTACCAACGTAGAAGAGGATTTTTCTGAAATTCAATTTATAGTTAGCTGCTTGCAATGCTCAAAGTTCAAAAGGAAAATGCCAATAGTCTCAAGACTTTTAACGTAACAATAATATGCAATTTAGTCTGTTAAAACTTATAAAACAAGCAAGATGGTCGCAAAGTTCCTAACATGTGAGATATTTTTTTTTTATAAAAACTTTCATGTTAGATATTATTATGCAACTTTACATCTCAATTAGACTGATATTTCAAGTAATCACAATCATCTCCCACAGTGAATGTGAGATAATGTTCATCATGGCTCACATTTGTCCAAAGTTTGATCAACTTTGCCACTTAAAGTAACGTGTTTGGTCAGAATTTTGTCTGTGAATGGTGTGTGGCACTTTTGTCAAATGGATTAGCTGTCATTTGGGGAGACTAATTGGTATAGATTGAGAAGATATAGAACCATCTTGCACAGTTATTCGTTTTGAAATCTAAGGACGAAATTGCGAATCATGTAATGTTGACTGGTATATTTTGGTCTTTAAAGAAAGAGCACTATCATACTGCAGTAGAAGAATCTATTCTATATCTTCTTCTGATGACTCTGTTTTGTTCCTAGCATTATGTATCTTGACTCAACCAAATACGGTTGCTAGATTGAGTTTATTTATAGATATACTTTACCACAGATTCTTATAGCTCGTATGAACCTTTTTTCAGTGAAATTTTTTGGTGAACTGCATACTAAAAACTTATCAGAAACAAGATAAGTCTTAATGTTCAAAGAACACTAACAGATTATGCACTAACAAAATTGTTGTATCAACATCAAGATTCAAACTTCAGCCTGCATGAGACATGAATGTAGCTTGGGTTGATTTTTCTTGAAAAAAAAAACTTATTTTTATTGAAACTGATAACTTAATAATTCAGACTCTCATTAGTAGGTCAACTGTTATGATTTTAATTTGCTCTAATTATTGCAGAGATTGTTCTCCTGTCCCATTGTTACCTTATGATGGATTAATCAATTCTGATCTGAATCAGACACTGCTGCATAATACAATATTCAAAAAGATTTATACATCATGGGGTTGTGGAAGAGCAGTGGTGACTAAAAATGGTGATCTGATGCTTCTCAAAGGATTAAAATTGAACTTTTAATTAACAAATAAAAAAAGATTTATATAGATTGAATCAATTAGATAATTCCAGAGTTTAATTTTATATTTTATTTTTTTATAAGTGAGTACAAACTTTATCTTCCAAGTTGAGTTTACGAGATTAAATTAAGTTTAAAATTCATTTTTTAACATGATATTAGAATTATTTAAAGTCTATCTTAACGAGAGTTTGTTGAATATCACCCACTATTGGACGGATATTAGATTACCCATAACATATTTTCACACAAATTAACATATTTTTCCAATTATATATCACTTTTTAGTAATAACATATAAAAAATATTTGTTAACAATTTATATATGCCAGATTTTTTATTTTTTTTTACAAAATTAGTTATTTTTACTTCATCCCTTTTGCTTTTGTTTTCATCTAAAAAGGGTGATTTTAAATTTTAAATATACAAAAAAAACTCTGATTGAAATAAAATAAATATTTTGTTTGTTTTAGGGACAGTAGCCCCTATGTTATTGGGCACTATTGGCCTATGATAGAGAGATCCATAAGAAATAAAGATTGGGAGCTAGAATGGCCTTTTAATCTTCCATCTCCATCCACTTTTTCTTTATCTTCTCCTTTTCTTTAAAGCTTTCTCCATCACCCACCTCCATTGGTTGTTCACTAAAAGCTAAACACACAAACTTACATATTTTTCCAATTATATATCACTTTCTTATTTACCAATAAATATTATTACATTTTTAACAAATATTGTTACAATTTTCTTTATATATCCAATTTTATTTTATATATATAAAACAAGGTTAATCATGAGTTTCTTACACAACATAATAATGCTACTAAGTAGCATGATGCATCCATAATTTATGTATTTCTTGTTTTGATTCAATATTTATTGTTGTTTCCAAATACAGTTATTCCAAACTCTCATTTCTATTTTTCCTAAATTAAATATATTTTAATCTATTTTATTTCTCAATTATTTATCCTTTTCTATTTCTTATCTATTATCAAAAGATATATTGTAGATGAAAAAAATTGTACATTCTAATAACTTCAAAATGAATATATAGTTGATAGGGTTATACAAAATAAATATACAATATATTAAAATTCTTTAAATTTGTCCAAGTTTTACTGAATTCCTTTAATCTATAATAATATTCACTTTCAAGATCATATCGATTTTTGTCGGACGAATGACATGACACTAGAAATAATTTTTTTTCTTTAACACATTTTTTCGCATACGCTTAAGCCTAGGGACAAATGCAGGCACTGAGACATCGAGAACACACTTGCCACACGACGCCGAGAACATACCTTGACACACAATCCAAACATTTTGGTACATGATCAAGCAGAGCACCACTTTGTCCTTCGACAGGACAAATAGTCACTTAGCAAAAAAATAGTGTTGCGACTATTCGACCTCTCGGTCTGGTAAGTTACAAATGTGATGTGATTAATTACGAGTAAAACCTTATTACTCCCTAAGAGCACGCAATTAGGTGAATATTGGACCTAAATAGGCCTAGAACAATCTCTTCCCCTGGGAAAGGGTCAATAACAAAACTATAAATAGGTAAAAAAATTTAAAAGGTGAACTCGTAACCTGAACATAATCACGTTTGACTTAAGTATTAGAGTATCTTTGCAGGTACCTCACCCTTGTCAATAAGACAAAAGATGAAAGACTAGACGACAAAAAGACAAGTTGAAAAATCAGATAGGAAAAATATTTGATCTTGTAAAAATAACATATATTAAAATCATAGAAATTCAATTTTTTAGTTAAAATATTCATTAAAAAATATTCAAAATCTCATAAAAAGTGTCCATATAAAATTTTCAATAAATTGACAAAGTTAGGAAATTATCATATCAAATCATCATCATAATTGTAAAGGAAAAAGCAAGTATATGGAAACCATAAGTTCTCCTATTAATAATTAATGAAAGACGTGCAACAGAATTAAAGCCTTACTAATTAGTGTTAAGAAAAAATTAGCATCTCTCTTTCTCTTATATATATATGTTTATTCCAAAAAGATGCATCTATTTGTCATTTTCTATTTATCGTTTTGTGGACCTTATTGTTTAAGACTCCTCCTTCTCCTTTATACACTCTTTTTGTTTTAATATAATTTTTTTACAATATAAATATTATTATTTTATAATTTTATTAACATTGATGCTCAAAATTTTAACTTTTACATAGGTCAAACTACCAATTAAATGAGAATGTATCCCAAACAAAAGTTGAATCAACAGTGTGATTTATATATATATAT
>Ga0123341_1004694_pt1 | contig 12049 bp, 8 predicted proteins | sample Turbeapinknodule_FD_89959 | JGI IMG/M metagenome (GOLD analysis project Ga0123341, IMG submission 89959) | Root nodule microbial communities of legume samples collected from Mexico - Turtle bean Mexico pink nodule | ecosystem: Host-associated > Plants > Roots > Nodule | place: Mexico: Nepantla... | reverse complement strand
TAAATAAAGTATTAACTAGAAGATGAATTTGACAAAATTATTGGAGAAAAAGCTACAAAAAGATTTTTAAACATGTTTTTATTGAACTGGAAGTGGAAAAAAATGTGTAGTTCGTATTAAGGTAAAAAAATAAAGTAATTTATTTTTATCTATTATATATTTAAAAGATAACTTATAAAATAAAGTAATTTATTTATTATTTTTATTGAAAAAAATTTATCATAATAAAATATTAAGTATATAATCGATTTTGATTTTACACATAACATTATACGCTTATTTTCCTTCTGCTAGTAAGTTTAAAGATTTTTATTATTATTTACATGTCTTTAATTTTGAGTTAGATAAATGATTTTGGAACTCCTTTAAGACTATAAATATATTTACGCATTTATTTTTTCATCTGCAAATAAATTGATATAAAAACCTTTAAATAGGACTATAGATTTTTATTCAATAAATTATTATTATATTTTAGTTCCTAAATTATTATATTTAAAATTTTGATTATTTTAGCAAACTAGTACAATTTGTTTTTCAAATTACTAAATTAGTATTCTTTAAATGAAAATTACTTAGAGATTGTTAGTTGATTTTGTGCATCAAATTCTTACAAGTTTTCACAAGCTGAAAATTTACGACGTTGTTAAATTCTAAAGGTACACTTAAGAAAATAAAAGAAAATTAAATAAATGTATTATAGGTAATATTTGTCTATAATATTAATTTTCATGCAAAATCAATTATCAACTTTCCGCGATGGGGATGTAGTCAATAATAAAAATTTAATTTAATTTGTTCAAAATAATGATAAAAATAATATTTTTAGGTATGGACTTTATAATAACAACTATTTGTAATATTAAGTTTTTAAATATATCTTTATTAATGTGAAAGTTCATATATCTGGGAAACATATTACAATTAATAAATGTATTGTGCAATAGTACTGCATTATTTTTTTAAGATAATCATTCATTACATTTAATATATTTAATTAATATATAGTAATAAATATTGATGTGCATTGAATTTACTTTGTTTATATATTATATAGTAATAAAACTCTGATCTATAACCTTTGATACTCTTATTCTTAAAATTAACTTAACGGTTAATGTGTTATTGCAAGTATTTCTGCCAAAAAACTAAATTAACATATTTAATATTGCTAAAATAAATTTATTTTCTAAACAAGAATTTCAAACTTATAAATTTAACCTAACTTATTCATTATGTAATATATTTATATTTATATAAGTTTTAATGAAAAAGAATTGGAAAGAATTATTCATATTAAACACCTTTTTTCCCTTTCTTTTTACTCACAGTCTCCTTATGGAAACATTATTTTCAACATTTTTAATCAAAAACACATTCATGATCTTTTAAAATACTTTTTTTGCAGATTTCAAACTTCCATATCATATTTAAGACTGTATTTAATTTTTATTTCAATAATAAACTAATTATAATCTCAACTTTTCCCCTATTTTTTTTTTAAAATAAAATATTTTTATTTATTTTATAAGAATTGGTTTTTGTACATGAACGAGTTTTTACACAGTATTAAACTCTAATTGCAAATATCACAAAGAGTAAGTTTGTATCTCATGGACGGAATTTTGAACAAGAAAGTTTTGAAATTAAAAAAAAATTAAAAGTATTTATGTAATTTACTCTATTTATTAATTTCAAACTTCATTAGTTTTGGGAAAAATGCGTAATAATTAATTTATACAAAACTTAATCGTATTATAATAATGAATTACATTTAATAATTATAGAATTTAATACAAATAATATTAATATAATATGTTTATGAATTCAATTTATTATACATAACAATTGCTCGTGAAGTATTACGAAAATATAAATTTTATAGATTCCCATATACAAAATTACTCATTAGGAAAATCTAGAGAAAAAGACAAAAAAGTAATAGAGGGCAGTATTTTTTTATCAGTATTTATATTATATGATTTAATAATAAATGAGATAAAGAAAAATAAAATATACTAATTATAATATTTACACAGTTAGAGATTAAAAAATACCTGCTAAAACACAAAAGAGATTTTATTAATTTTATTATATACTTTATACTAATAAAAAAAAAAAAAAAAAGAGTTAAAGCTGTGAGGTTGTAGAGTTAAATACTGCACAGCCATCATTTTGTGGACAACACTGTCTTATTCTTTCCCTTCAGATTTTTGCTGTTCACTTTCTTTCTGTGTGCTGTTTTCATATTACACTTCACCTACAAATCACAATTCAATTCCCCTCTGCAAATACATATTCAGGTAAGCCAAAAGCTTTTGGATTTTGACTCACCATCACATAAAGGTCAAAAATTCAAGTTCTCAAGGTATCAGAAGAATTTAAGCTCACTGTTATCAAATTTTTTTTCTTTGGCATATTCCAGGAACCCCATTTAGAATCCACATAAAGTTCAATTATTTCAAGCTTCTGATTCCTGGACAACAGAAAAAGGTGTCTTATTTTTCCTCAGTAAAATATCAAACACCTTACTGTGTAGTAATATATAATCCCCTCCTGTGATTTTTTTTATTTCTACCTTCAACTTCCAATTTTTTTTCTCTGTTTTGTGCTTAAATTACTGAAAGTTGCAGTTCAATCATTTGAAATAAGTTTCTTCAGATTTGTGTTATGCAGGAAGTGGTTGATTGATATACAATGGAAGATAAACATAAACTAGGCAGGAAGCACAGTGGGATATGGAATTCGTTGAGAGATGGAGATTTTGATGAAGAAGAGATTTGGGATGTTCTCAAGAACAGAAGTGATTATGGTTCTTCTGGGGTTCGCAAGTTCAAAGAGAAGGATCAGTCCTCTTCTGTTCCTGTTCCTGCTAGGCCTAGTGCAGCCAGAATGGTACCAAGATCTAGCAATAGTGGTAGCAATAGCAGTGCTAATTCCTCCAATGAAGCCAAGGTTCTTCAGCAATCAGCACCTGTAAAAATTCCTGACTGGTCAAAAATTTATACTAGTAACCCCCCCAAGAACAGTGCTTCAAGGTTTGATGCTGATTGTGATGGTGAGGGTGATGGTGTGGGCAACTACAGTGGGGATAGTGATGAGGATGGAGAGGAAAATGATGAACCTGATTCAAAGCTTCCTCCACATGAGTTTATTGCCAGAAGGCTTGCAAGGAGTCAGATATCATCATTTTCTGTTCTGGAAGGTGCTGGGAGAACCCTCAAAGGTAGGGATCTTAGCAAAGTGAGGAATGCTGTTCTGTCAAAAACTGGTTTCCTTGAATCACTATAAAGGGCTCTATTCAGTAATGATGTACTAGTATTAGTTCTTTCACATTTTGGATGTATAGTGGGTTTGTAGTTAGTGGTTAGGTACTTAGCAATGGAGATATTGCATTCATGCTTGGGGTACGAGAGAATTCTTTAGCCATGAAAACCATGAATGAAATCTGCTGTTAAACATAACTGATTTCAATCTCCTGTTGTATCAATTTGGTGGGATCTTATGTGTTTTTTTGAGCATTCATACAAGCACATGGTGGATGTGAATCATAATTTTAAAGCCATTAGCCTTTGAAGGATAAAAGTGTTTTTCTATTCTTCATTGAGTGTGATTTTTTTTGTTTTCTTTTTCTCTGTCTTCCCTGTTCACAAGTCCACTTCCCTCCTTTGGATGAGGAGAGAGATAAGAAGAGAACCGAATAAAAAATAAGAAATCTGATGTGATGAGTGAAAAAGATAGAAACAAAGAAAAAAAAGAGTTAGAAGAAAACAGAAAGTGTGTTCAATTATTGCTCTCTAAATCAACGATGAGTGAATGGCTTTTTTAATACCATTTCCCCATCTGAATGCTATTGTATTAAGGGAAATCAAATTCCATAGAAATATTGAACAACCTAACACTACTGATATAACTTCCAAAAAGATGTAACATATATCAGCTCTGTTAAACTTTGCAATTTTCCAGTCCAAAATGTTTAGAGTTGATATAAATTATCCGTTGTTCTAAAGCTGAATGAGTTTAGAATTTGAAATAAATGTGGTATGAACACAAGCACTTGTTTGTTTGTGCAGTTAAGAGTGACAAGCATTTATAAATCTTTAAAATAACGTGACTTTTATTACCAGAACTCTGAAAGAAGGGGTTTAAATTATTAAACCAAAGTGTGGCGTGGGAAATTGACAGAGACATTCACCAACTTCGAGTCATCTAATAATTATAGAGTAGATCAATGTATGGTATGTAATGACGTGTGACAATGTGAGGAAAGAAGAGAAAACAGAAACACACAGTATGTAGAAGTCCCTGTCAGTTTTCACCTTTGATCTCCATAACATTAATTTAATACAAGCTATCAATAGAGTATGCATTGTGTAGCTTGTTTCATTTTTAAACCAGTTTTATATTTTCCCCAATCATTTTTCTTACCATTTTTTTTTATCTTTGTTGTCTGTTTCCAATTTCAACTTTCATCACCTTGAGTCCTTAGTTTTTTTACCATTTATTTGAGATTGCCCTTATCAAATTCTTTCCATCTTCTTTCATCAGTTTCAATTGTTCTTCTGATGTGTTTGTGAGAATGAATATCTAGAAAGACTTTCAAGTCAGCAGAGATGTATCCAATTATCTGGTTTAGAGTTCAAACAACAATCACTTTTTATCATTATGGAATTCCCCTTTTATTTATACTTTTATATTGAACTTTGTGTTATTACAAAGATAAAGATAAGTTAATAATCTCTTAATCATGTTTTATTTCTTTTAATCAAGTTTAACCTATTTAATCTGCGAATCAGATCACTCTTTCAAATGTGAAAGAATTTCTAAATGCAAATCTGATCAAGACCCTTTTTGAATAGGAAACACATAGATAGAATAAAATTATCTACTGTGCAGAATCATAGTGACACTATAGTATCATCTAGGTAACTCTTGGTGATGCTGTTATAGCACAGTCAAGCTATCAAGTATTAACTTCTTGCATGACATGTATACACCACAAGGCATCTTAGGAACACAATCGTTTTGTTTTCTTGCTTTCCAAGTATTCCCAAAAATTAAGGATTACTGAGTTTGCTTGGTTAAAACTTGTGAAGTTGTTGTACATGGTAAGGGAGCATTGTATTTGACTGTGTCCCAATTTCCAAACCAAACGGTTAGGTGTAGAGTTATAGAGTGATAGGCTATGCTAACTTGGCATTTGTCTCTTGCTCCACATGGGACAACCTACAGAGACACCAGCTTCTTAATGAAAATGTTTCCTATGACAAAAATAGCATGATGACAGACCCTCCACAGGAAATGTCTAATCTTATATGGGACTTTTTCTTTCCAAATAACCTTCCAGATTCCCTCTGGGGTGGGTGCCTTATGAAGAGGAGGACATTGACATTTGTTAAGCAACATGATAGCAGTAAATGGCCCTTATTCATCCATTGGTAATCATACTTACCAAACTACTTGCCTTCAATAATACTCTCCAAACTCATTAATAATAGATTAATGATAGTTGTCGTTTTACTCTCAAATTAAAATGATTCCAGCGTAAACTTGTTTAATGCTAGATAGATGATAGTATAATTATGGTAAGATAACTTCAAGTCGTCTTTCAACGAATCCAATAGTGAAATTTGTAATCGGTGTTTACAATCTATCTGCAAACAATAAAAGTTAGTAATAATAATAAAGATAAAATGGAATTGAGATAGTTGTGCAGAAAATATAAAAAATATTAAAATAACAAATAAAAATCGGTTGATTCTCACGTTCTTCCACTATTAAATTCTTCACAGGTTGTCTAAAGATTAATTTTTTCTTAATTCTCCAACCGAGATAGACAAAATTAAACATGCGTCAATCTAATTCAACTAAAACTTACATAATTACCAAATTACTTGCCTTCAAGAATACTCTGCAAACTCATGAATAATGGATTAGTATAGTATACACTGTACACCTTCCTGGACCTACACCAATAATGAATTTGGGTCTCTATAAACGCACCAAGCCTACTTTGCTAGATGAGTAGTGTGTGTATATACAAAATCCTCAATCGTACACCTCCCGTTTTTACTAAAGGACAACATTTTCCAACTATGGTGGTGGAATCATTTTTTCCTACCCTTGTTCCTCAACCACTAAGAACTTTATAAAGGTGCAAAAGGACTTGGGAAAATAGGCTTTGCATAAGAGGGAATCACTTTGAAAGAGAAGGAACTCCCTTTTCTGCCTAAGCCTTCAAGTTTAGGTAGTAAATTCTTTGTCTACTGATATTGTCCAAAACTTCTATTCCAAGTATACTAATAATAATATATATGTCCTTTAGTAGCATTACAATATATTTTTTAAAAGATTAATGGAGACATTTGATAAGTGTGATAATAATTTATTTTATCATTCTAATTTAACTTTTGGGTTTGGTTTTTAACTATGATTTTTTTATGCTAAAATTAATTTATAGTGTAAACAATTTTTTTGAGATAAAATTGATTACCATCTGTATCAATCTATTTTATAGAGAAGTGAAAACTTAATAAAGTCAAAGAGAGAAAATCATTTTTATATCTTCTTGCCTAGCATTGACGACACTTGTCTAATGAGAAAACTATTATTGTATGACTGTTTCTTCCTGAACCTCCATATCTTCTTTTGCCACCTCCATATACAACATGAAAATACATTTTTGTCTTTCTTGTGTCACCCTCATAGAGTAGTTTCCAGATTATGTAATTCGGAAACTCATTTGAAAAAAGACTTTCGGATTACATAATCCGGAAGTTAAATAATCATGCATCTGAAAAATGGCTTCCGGATTATGTAATCCGATAGGTAATTACAAATTTGAAAAATGAATGGAGGTGCAGGAAGAAGGTATTAGCGGAACCAAAATCAAATTCGCTCAGCAAAATGGAAAAAAGTTTACATTGTTTAAAACCTTTTTTCTGATCCAACGAGTGGTTTACCATCCAGAAAGTGGATTTCACGTTATTATATATATATATATATATAAATCAATCATATAAAAAAGTTGTATATATTAAAGTATTATTTTTCTTCTTAGAAAAAGTAAAATATAAACATAGAGATGAGTTTTTTCTGGAGTGGGAGAGATTTCTTTTTGTGTACTTCAAATGCCATTATTCCCTTTTTATTGAGGTTGGATGTAAGAATCTCTTTTATAATTCTTTTGCAATATAAATCTGACACCATTTTTGTGTTCTTTCATGATATATTGTAAGAAGCTAGTAGAAATTAAGAAAAGTGGAGATGATGCTAAGATCTGTGTCCTTGAAAAGGTGCAACTCCTTCAGAGCCAGATTTCTGTGTTCTTCAACATCTTCGTTGCTCAAAGCCCTCTGGGCCATTCCCCTCATCATCCCCACATGAAACCCAAACCTTCTCAGCCGTTCAATCTCCTCCTCACTCCCACCGCCCACCACCGCACCACAGGCGGCGCCACATGCATGCAACCCACCCTCCCCTTTCTCCACCACGCGCTTCACGCTCTCCACTTCCCCCTCAACGCTTTTCTTCATCTGCAGCGAATCTATCAGCCCTCCCGACCCAACCGCACGTGATATCTCAATTATCACGCGCATCACGCGCTCCGGGCTTCCACGGCCCGGCCCGGCGCCCCTCGCCAACAACTCAAACCCAAACGGAACAATCCCGTCCCCGGTCAGAAGCGCCACGTTGGACCCCTCGCCCTGACCAATCTCCTCGTGCGCGTGCGCATTAGCCAGGTTCAGTAGCAGCGCCGCCGCAGCGTCCATGGCTTGGCGGCGCTGCCCGCCTACGAGCTCGCAGGCTGCGAGGCACAGGGCGGGGGCGGTGCTCCGAGGGGCCGCGAAGGCGAGACGGTGCATGGGCTCGTAAACCTCGAGCGGCTCTTTGAGGGGAATGGTTTGTTTGAGGTAGGCTTCAATGTCGGCCTGCAAGGAGGCCCAGTGGAGTTGGGGAGTGGGTATTGTGAGGGGCGTGGGCCTGACGGGCAAGGCGGAACGGGCCTGGCGTGGGAAGCGAAGCCCGAAGCTGGTGTTGACGTTGAGGAAGATGGTTCCAGGCATTTTAAAAAGAAGAATAATTATGTGTGGCGTGTTGAAGCGGATGGCAATGCCTATTTATGGACCAAATGGATTCATGAGTTCAGTTGAGGAGGCTTAGTTGTTTCTTATTTTAATGTCTGCCATTGCACTTTCGTCAATTTCAGTATGCTAACTCTTTTATAGGAAAACTTCCATTCTAGTTACTTTGACAACCAAAAACTAAAATATACATAGTTCACAGAACATTATAATAATATGATAATATTTTTAATTAAAAATAAATTAAATATAGTTAAAATATTATTTTATTTATTTGTAAAGTGTACGTTTATTAATGTTTAGTGTCAAGTATCATCACCCTATTTTTGGTTTATTTTACCTTATGATGTTAATAATTATTTATATTTATTAGGGTAATCAAAATCCAATATTCTAATAAGGAAAGTCTACGAGCCTTCTTAATCTCAGAGACATATTTCAAACACACGATATTTGTAGGATATCTATTGATAAAGTATTTAATTAAAAAAATATTTGTTAAATTTCTGACAATTCTAACACAGTTTTAATATGATTTTAAAAAGGAGAAATACATTAATTTTCTAAAACTCAAATTTATTGTATAAATTTTTATTATGATTACAAAAATAAAGAACAAAACCTTTTGAACCAGACATGAGAAACATCTTTTAAAAAAAATAAAACATACTTGTGAACATAAATCCTTATTGTCAATTTATATAATTCATAATTATATAATATATAGATTTGTGTCTCAATGTTCTACATTTTAAAAATTATACGTATCTCCGTGTCCGAGTCGTATTAGTGTTTGTGTTTGTGTTAGTGTTTGTGCTACATAGGGTGCAATAACTATTCCAAAACCTTGATCAATACTTGAAAAATCGACTCTAATGTTATGTTTGGATTGAAGAGAGGATTTGTGAGGAGAAGAGGAAGTGAATTTGTGAGGATTAGAGAGAATGTGTGAGGATTAGAAAGAATGTGTGAGGATGTGTTATAATAATTATTGATACTTCCATTCTCAATATCAATTGTTCTTGTTGTTGTATTGTTTGTGGTTTGAATGTGTCGTTTTTAATTTGATATGCAAAGATGATAATGAATGCGAATGCGGAGAAGGCAGGGAGTGAAAGTGGAGGTGTTGGTTGGGTGAACTTTACAAATCTAGAGGTGATTGTTTATAAAGCTTATATAGAAGAAGATGGAGACAACAGAATATATAAAATCGATTTTCACCCTATACAACCAACCAACTATAAAATTGATTTTCATCATATAAAACCATGCATTCAGTAAGATGTGAATAAGAATTGATTCCAACACCTACTTCTAGGGTGATAATGCGGGTTAGCCCGTCCCGCATAGGCCTGCCCCGCACTTGGCCCACAAAATGTGGGCTAGGTTGGCCCGCAAAATGTGGGTTGGGTTGACCCGCCCCACATAGAAATTTCGGGTTGATTTTTCTAGCCCGCCCCGCATAAGGGTTGGCTCGCGAGCCTACGGGCCAGCCCGCATAAAAAATATTTATTAAAAATAAAAAAAATTAAATAAAATTTTTGAATTTTTGAATTTTTTTTATTTAGATGCATTAGGTAAATGGTCTCATAATATTATTTTCATGAAACATGCGTAGTAAAATGTCATTAAAAATTTTGGAATATAAAATATGAGGTTACATGAAGAAAATATGGGGTGTAGAAAAAAAAATTATACATTTTAAAGTTATGTGAGTTATGCGGGCCAACCCGCCCCGCACTTGGCCCGCGCGAGCTGCGGGTTATGCGGGGCCGGCCTAAGCAGGCCAACAGGTTAAAATAAGCAACCCGCCTCGTGTTTTTTATCAGCGGGCCGGCTCGCCCCACTTTGCCACCCCTACCTACAAGACATAAAAAGAGAATTGATTCTACTTTCTTTTCTATGTAACTACATGAAACATAAAATCGATTTTATAAAATAATTTCTTCGAGCCTGGGGCAAGTGTATCAGTCGGTATCAAACGAGCTAGTCTTGACCTTGGTGACCGACCGCTCGAGTCAAACAACACCTCGAGGCATGCAATAAATAAACGGTAACAATAGTTACAACGGTGTTGAATGAGTCAATTTGTATCCTGAAATATGTGGGAATATCTCCAACAAATCAACTAAAACAGATTAATTGAAAGAAGCACATCCCTAGTAACAAGGGATCACGATGCCTGTCAAATAATAATTGATGTATGGTCCATCAGGGCCAAGGCTCATAAAGCAATGGTATAAATAAAGCTCTCTCGGGAGAAGGTACGCTTTTTACCATTTACCAGAATATATACATTCTTGACAAGAATACTTACTTGAGCGTCAGAGTGCCTTTTGTAGATCATCTCCAACCGAACGTGAGCATTAAGGAAGGAACCTAGAAGGAAGCGAAGCGAGGGTTACCGACACATTAACAACTGTATGTCAAGTCACAGGTACTATCTAGACCCTTTTGCCTATACAGGTACAATTGTCGTCCACCATGGGACCAAGGTAGTATTCAATTTCAGCAACAGATCAAAATTAACAAACAATGGTGTCAATAAGGAATAATACTAACAACGATCGAATGGCGGACGAACAATTCGCTTTGATCAAGGCCCTCAAAGCACAAATGGAGGAGTTACAACAGAAAGGCATTGCAGACCAACTACGAAATGAAGAGAGCGGTGTCAGAACGAGGAGGAGGTGCTCCTTATTAAGGAGCAGAATAAAGACTTAAAGCAATGACTTGATGGGCGTGAACAAGAAGAACAATCTCAAACAAAGACTCATCAAACTCATTAGACTCACCAAAGTTCCATAACACCCTTCCGTTGGACGATAAGAAAGATCCGAGAGGACATCCATTTACAAATGTGATAATCGACGTGTAAGTTTCTCCTAAGTGGAAGGACTGACTATTAAACTCTACGATGGCTCTACCAATCCGGACGAGCACTTAAATGTCTTCAAGACACATATGACCATTTACACAACCAACAAGGCTACCACCTCTCTCCAAGAGGGACCAATTAGCTGGTTCACCCAACTCCCTCCTAACTTCGTGGAAAGCTTTAAACTCTTAACAACAAAGGTCATCACGCATTATGCAACAAGTCGATCACATCATACCTCATCCATGTCTCTCTTTAATGTGAAGCAAGAAAAGATGGAATCATTGAGGACATTTATGGACAGGTTTAGAAAAGTCTGCATGTCTATTAGAAACCTGATGTCGAAAATAGTCATGCATCACCTGATCTCGACAATCCTACCAAGTCAGTTCACTAAAAGCTTAATCAAAAGACTAGCCAAGAACATAAACAAATTGAGGAACCAAGCATCCAAGTTTATGTAAATAGAAGAACACACCGACTATCATATAATCATTCGGTCTAACGCAACAGATAAAGAGGAAAAGAGAATGATAAAGGAAATCAAGCCACCCTCCCCTTTTTCACATTCGGGTTTAAAACTTATCTATAAAGAATTATGATCACTCAGCTTGTGGTGTGAACAGTTAAGTTATGTTAGAGATACAGAGCTCATGAAATATCATCTGGCTGAATTTTTGGTGTGATAAACTGATATAATTTGAAGTTAATTGGTTTTCTTTTAGGCCATTTAGATGGTATATATGGTAGTAGAGCTTTCTCAATGAAATTCCACTTTAATCTGTCACATGCTTCAAAGCCATTCCTGTTGTGCCTCTGCTCCTTCTCTTCAATTCATGAAAAGTCCTCATGGGCCATGACATTATTTGTTCATATATCTGGATACGTTTATACTTTAAATTTATTTGAAACAAAAGTTTGGTCCTCAAATATACAAAATTTATTATAACTCTTAATATTATTATTTAATATTTTTTTATATTACATAATTTTTTATATTTATTTTTAAACTCATAGTTATATACAACTCAAAATGGTAAAACTATAATTTTTCATAAGAAAATGATAGTTTAACAAAATTTAGAAT
>Ga0123341_1004692_pt1 | contig 12052 bp, 3 predicted proteins | sample Turbeapinknodule_FD_89959 | JGI IMG/M metagenome (GOLD analysis project Ga0123341, IMG submission 89959) | Root nodule microbial communities of legume samples collected from Mexico - Turtle bean Mexico pink nodule | ecosystem: Host-associated > Plants > Roots > Nodule | place: Mexico: Nepantla... | reverse complement strand
ATATATTTTAAAATAGTAAAATTTGTAAAAAAAAATAAAAGAAGAAGAAGAAGAAAGTAATGGAAAGTGTGTGGTATAACTAAAAGTATTGGTTTATAAAAATTATATTAATTTTATAAAATAAGTCTATGTAATATATTAATTGTGAGAAATAAATATTTGAACGATAATTATTTTTACTGGTACACATATTTTAAGCAAATTAAAATGTGTAAATAAATATGTTCCTACAATATCTAAACCCTGGAGAACACTTCCTCTTGTGATGGTCTTATTGTCTTTCCGGCCTTTCAGTTAGTCTTCTTTCAGCTAAATCTCCTTTGGTTTGGACACGATGGGGGGAGTACCTGCGAAGACACTCCGACGATCAAGTCAGACCGAGAGCTAAGTACCAGAAGAGTGGGGAGTGAATAGTTACTTTGGGTGTTGTGTCTCTTATGCTATTTATACTGCTCTAGATGGGTTATGGCTGCTATGGGCCTGCCTTAGGGTCCAAACGAAGGCCCAATTATGCCTTAACCGTGCTTATCACTTAAGTTGGCTTGTTTATACCTAATTACGTGTTTAGTTTTGCATCTTGTCATCTAGTCGCCTTTGTTGTCTGGTTGGCCTTTCGACCACCCGGTAGTACAAAATAAATTATGTTGAGGAGGAGGAGGAGGAGGAAGAAAGAATAGTAAAAAATAATGGAAAGTGTGTATAATGAATACGATAAATAAAATATTGATGAATTGAAAAATAATTTTTGAAATAATGATGGAAAGGAAATAAAATTGTACAGTAATAAATTTTTGAAGTTCTATCAATGTATTGTTTTTATAATTTATGTTTATAGTATTGATGTTTATGAATGTAAATAAATTTGACATTTGTGAAATAAGTAACTTGAAAATTGGGTTGGACTATTTATTATTATAGAATTTACTTTATAAATATTATTAATAGTTTTATGTAATAAAATTTGGAAAGAAGTAAATTAGGAATAGAAAATAGTAGAGTGAATAAGAAAATATTTAGAAGTAGATAATAGCATGGTTAAAGAGGAATTGAAATTTTTCATAAATAGTTGTAAAGAAAATACATGTAATTGGATGGAGAAAATATAAATAAAATTAAACGTATAAATATTTAGTTAAATATAGATCTTTAATGTTGTAATGATAGATATAGATATTGTCTTCTAAGTCACAAAATAAATTCATGAGAGATTCTCCAACATAAATCTTTGGTTTTGATAAAGAGTTCAATGTTGTTCCGTGATTGTTCACACTGGAGCTTGGATGTAGTAGTTGAGTTTTTTTCCAACAAGATCATTTGTGCAACATTAATGTTAGATTTGATTTCTATAAAATCATGCACAATTTTTTATTAACCAGTCTAAGTGGACGATGGTTTCAATGATTTCTTTGCGGTCTCTGGATTGTAGTACTTGAGCTATGTTCTTAACAGTTGACGAAAAGACCAATTGTGTTGGATTGTCATTGTTCTTGGGTTGTTACATATGTACGTAAGACTGTAACCATTTGAATTTTCCATTATGGTGACTCTTTCAACAAGTCCTATAAAGTAAAGTATTTCTTGCATGGAAGTGATGAGGTTGTGCTTTGTGGAAGAGGTTAGAGTCAGTTGGCTTAAAAGTGTCATAATTTGTTTTGTTGATCTTGTAAACATGACATATATTTCAATGATTGTATTAATAGAGAAATGAGACTTAAAAGTTATCATTTAATACACATGGACATTTGTTGATATCTCAATAGCATGATACGTAAGTTGTCCCTGATCGTTGAGTGTCGGTTGGTGATAATACAAGTTCTTTAATGGAGTGGTGTTTGGCAGGTCCAAGGCAACACAAAACTTTTCCTTGAGGAGACTGAAGATGTAGTCATAGGGGATCCAAAATAATTTAGGAGATTGACACTAGAATTGGATACCTTCGTCGCATTTTATAATTTGTCCATTTGCAAACTGAGCAGCGAGATAAGAATTGAAATAATTCTCAGTGTTTGTGATGTCGAAGTGCTCCATTTGAAGATGAATTGGAAATTAAATGACAGTATGGAGAGAATGAAATTTATTTGGTTTTCTAGGGAGGAATTAGTATTGCTTTCTGGCATTAAGTTGATATATGGTTTCATTTATAAAGTGGAAATTCCCTTAAAGGTCGCTTTTACTTAGCACGCATTCCTAATGACGTTGACAAGTCAATGTGTGGCAGCGTGCTTTTGTATGTGATGAAATATGTCTTTGGCCACCCCAACCACCCAATGCATATTAGTGTAACATCCCATCCAAGGCCACTTCTTCTTATCACGCATTCCCAATGATGTTGACAAGTCTTAGACACATGTCTTTTTGTATGTGTATGTGATGACACATGTCCTAAATCACCCCACACATTTAGTGATGGTATTGTAACATCTCATCCAAGGTCACTTATGCTCCTCACGCATTCCCAATGGCATTGATAAGTCTTAAAAGCATAGTAGTGTGCATGTGTATGTGATGACACGTGTTCTGAGCCACCCCAACCACCAATTGCATAGCAGAGTAACATCCCATCCCATAGTCACTAAAGTTCAATACATGTTCCCACTACATTGACAAGTTTTGGCCTTGTGGCAGCGTGCATGTTTATGTGATGACATGTGTTCTAAGTCACCCCAACCACCCCTTGCATGGCAAGGTAACATCCCATCCCACCATCACTCGAGGTTAGTATGCGTTCCCACTGACATTGGCAAGTTCAGGCCTCATGGTAATGTACATGTGTATGTGATGACACGTGTTATGAGCCACCTCAACTATCTATTGCATGGCAAGGTAACCTCTCATCAAAGGTCACTCCAAGTCAGCATGTGCTCACATTATCATTAACAAGTCATGCCTTCTTGGTAGCATGCATGTATGTGATGACACGTGTTATAAGTCACCCCAACCATCCATTGCATGTCAGCGTAACATCTCATCCCACCCTCTATGATTGAAGTATAAATTAGTGCACTTAGATCATAAAAATAATGTAGCATTTGGAACTCACACTAGTGAAAATGGTTCACTTTAAAGAATTGAATGTTCACGATTCTTTTTTTTTTTGGTCTATGTTGAATATGAAGGTGGGATGTATACATTTTGTAGGTTCCCAAATGGTGTTACACTAAGTCATCTGAAAATGATTATCGGGAGTGAAGTAGTGTGCATTACTAGTTGAAAAGTTACTAATGTCCTTCATCGTAAACCATTTATTCCTTTAAGAGAAATTTAGGAAGTGTTTTTTTGTTGGGATGGATGATGATATGTAGGATATGATTGGGTGGCATTCCCAATTTCCAGTCTCCAATATAGTCACTTTTTGTGAATTCGATGATGGTGGAGTATGAATATGTTGGATTATGGAGCTTGGTGTAGTAACAACAGAGGAATAAGTAACTAGTGATCAATTATTTCAAGGTATAATTACATTTTTGGTTTCTACATTTGGGGTCAATATTCAATTTAACATACAATGATCATCTTCTAAGTCTATATAAGGGATAAAAGATGACAATAAAGAACACACAACTACATTCTACATTGTTTTCAATCTTATAGTGATTTTATAATGTTATTTTCTTTTGAGAGGTCTTAATTTTAGGGAAGGTTAAGACAGTATAACCAAGAGTAGTTTTTGTACTTGTGATAACCAAAAGTAATTTGTGTATTCGTTATAATAATGAGGTATTGGTGTACTCGTAAGAACCATAAGTGGTTTGTATGCTCATTGTAATAAGGAGTGGTTGGTATACTCATTTTGTAATCATTTGTTTGTTTAGTGGAACCTTCTAAGTTGTCTGCTTATAAGAAAATTGGACTTAGCCCGTGAGTTTATGTGAACCATTATAAAATTTGTTGTGTTGTTTGTTTTGCTTGTTCACTAAATGGTCAAACCTAGTTCTCTCTTGGAAGGGTTCAGTCTCTATTCAACCCCCTTTTAGAGTCATGATGACACATATTTTGTGTACACATTTATAGCTTTATTATACACTAAAAGCACTTACTGTATGCTTTATTTTCAATTTTTAACTCATTTACTTTTACTAGTAATAAAATGGGTTCAATACATATTTTCTTTAGTTTGTACTTTCAGCTCATCTGACCTTTGCTCATTATTTTGACCATAACTTTTATGTAGATATTATTTTTCGCTGATTCATTGCATTCAATTCTATATTTTTTAAGCTTCAAAATAGATATATGGTTTGCTTATGTTAGAGTTTTATGCTATTTCTACGATTTTAAGAAATTAGGTCAGATTTGTTGCATTTTTGTAAAGCCCATGCAAATTCAATTATCCTTATTTTGGGCTGATAGACCAAATTAGAGCTCAGAGCGTGTTTATTTCATATTTTAAAGCATATATATAGTCTAAATGTGGTATAAACTTATAAACTGGTAGATAAAAATCATTTGTTCAGTTTTACAATTTTAGGAATCGTTTCTTCATCTTCTTTGAGGACTATAACTCAAGGGATAAATAAAGAAGGCTAAAAAATTTCAAAGAAAGAGCTTGAACAAGATTTGTGTGGAAAACATTAGCAATGAGTATTGAACATGAAAAAAATAGTGATTAAAACAACAATAAAAATTATATGAACAAAAATTATAAGTTATGTTACAATAATTATAGAAATTGACGGTAAGTTAAAATATAATTAAATTCCTTAATAATTGATTATAATACCACGTTAACTTTGAGATTCCATCATAATTATTTTTATAACAGACAAGATGGTTTAAAAAAAATATTTTACTTATTCTAATTAATTAAAAAATAAATAACATATTTTGTGGTTTATAAAAAGGAATAACTTGTTTATATTTATATTCATGTTTGTCCAAATGGTCCAAAACCGGTGATTCAACTTGATCCATCACCTATTTGAGTCGGATTGAATTAAAAAAATATATAAGTTTTAATATGGATTAAAGACTGTTCTTCTTTCATGTCCATAAATTTTTTGGTATTTCAAAAATATTGCTTTGTAATATTTTGGATTGCGTAATTTGATAATTTTTTTCAAATTTGTAATTAGTTTTTAGATTATTTAATCTGTAAGTCTTTTTTCATATGCATGATTAGTTTTCCGATTATATAATTCAGAAGTTTTTTCTAATATGATATTAGCTTTCGGATTATGTAATTCAGAAGTCTTTTTTCAAATGCGTGTCCAAATTACATAATCCGAAAGCTACTCTCAAATCCAGACTTCCAAATTATATAATCTTAAATACCATTTTTTTAAAATATATTTCGGATTACATAATCCATAAGTTATTTCCAAATCTGATATTAACTTTCAGATTATGTAATCCAGAATATGGAGGTGACACAAGAAGGATAAAAAGATATTTTCATATTTTGTATGGGGTGGTAAAAGAACATATGGAGGTGCATGAAGAAAGAGTCCAGATTAAAATCCAATTTGGTCCATTAAGAACTTGGCTCACTCAAACGTCCTAACACAACCCAACAACAACGAACACAATTAAAAAAGAGAGTGAGAATATAGACTTGTTTAGGTTGACCCATAAACATAAAAATGACAAATTATCTATTTTAACAGTTTTAGATAAATATCTTTGCCAAATTTTATAAATATATCATCATTTGTAATTCATAGTAAATATAATCAAGAGTAAATAAAAATCTCCAGATTAATTTTTTATTCCACATAATAGTCTGTTTTAATTTTTTATAACATTTATATTTATATAATACAACTTATAATATTTTAAAAAAAATTAAAAAACTTTTTAACTAAATTAAAACAAGAGATAAAAAATAAAATTTTGATAAAACAAATAGAAAAAAATTATTAATAACAATAGTCGATAGTTAAAGTCACTATTCTCAGCCTCTACTATACCTGATAAATAATAATTTATTTTAGTAATAAAAAACAACCGTTAGATAAAGAACAATATTTTCATATTGGTCTAAAAGCACAAAAAAGTCTTTAAAAATATTTACATATTACCTATTAACATTGAAAACAAAAATAAAATATATTTTTTATGTAAAAAAAAGTCTATTTCTTATAAATTTTAGCGACTTATAAATGAGATGATGATGATCCATCCCTTCCAAAAATTCAGAGAATCAAAGAAATGGAAATGGCAGTCTTACTAACCCATGATGAAAACAACACCCAATGGTAACTTTGTATAGTGGTGGAGAATTTTTTTGTTTCCTTTATATCTTCATATTCCCCTTAATAAAGAAGATAAAAAATGTGATGGATAATATTTGCGGCCATAGTTGCATGAAGGACTACCTATATAACCAGAAGGACAGAAGAAAAGAAAAAATTGTGCTGATATGAGTGCTGTGGTCACCACAAACACAACATATATCTCCTGTTGCACCCACCATACATTCCACATTGAGAATCTACCTTTATTATATCACACATGACAAAACGTAATATATATATATATATATAAAGAATTAATGAGTTAAAAGTTAAACTATAAGAGTAGAAAACTTTAATTTAATCTTACAAAACCGTCTTATAAAGATTTGCACTTATTTATATATGAAATATGTTTATCTCTAGTTTATGTGAGATCTCCACCACCCCATCACGCTAAGACCCGTCAATTTGTATGTAAGACTATATATTTATGGTTAACTATATTTTCTTATATAATGTCAAATTCCCACAACAAATATCATGAAATAGAACTCATAACTTGGGAGTTATGTTTTTGGGACTCAACATATAATATTTATAGTCTAAGTTTTGATCTAGTTTATTTGAGTGCATTATAGAATAAATTTACATATAAAGTATAATTAAGTGAAAGTTATATCAAAATATTCGTAAAAAAGTAAACAAAAATTAAAACTATAAAATACTATTTATTTATTTTCTAGGTTCTTAAAGATAAAAAATCCAACATACACTAAATTTTTTTTGACTAAATTAGATACTATTTTAAAGACTAACAAAATTATTTGTTTTTAAAATAGTTTCTCTTATTAATAAAATTTATAAACTAGTTTCTAAATTGGTATATAATTAGTTACCAATGTTTTATTTACCAACTTTAGAATCTAACAAGATTTCTAAATTGGTAGCTAAAACCAAAGGAAAATAAGATTTGGAGAATAATATAGATTGCAATTATATGGAACATTTGGAACCAAAGGAAAAAAAATCATCACACATGAGAGGACAAATGTAGAGGAGATTTTTAGAATAACATAGCTCAAAATGTGAGACTTGATAACAAATAAGTATCCAAAGACCAATTTTACATACTTTAATTGATATTTATGCACAAAAGTGTGTATAAAATTCATGCAAAAATAGACTTGAAAGTGGCTATGAAGACATAAATGACATTATAGAGGGGCGTAAGATAGAAGAAAGCTATGTACAACCTGCAATGTCATTCATGGGGGAGAGCTGAGGGGGTAGAGTATGTAGGGGTGTGAATACAATACGGAGATGGTAAGAATGTTTTACATAATGAAGCATAGTGTAGATGTAATTAGAAACTTAATAATTGTTAGATGGTACATGCAAGCTCTAAGGCATGTTAAGGTATAACCTAAATATCCTATTAGATGTATTGTTGTGTCGAAAAAACATGTTACGAAGTTGAGACAGATAACATGCGAGGTGTTGATTTATGTGGAAAGAGTTCATAGTAAGGTGGCATAAATAGGTTTTCAATGAATAAACAAGAAGAGATGAAATAGTTTTTGAGATAGGTAGAGAAAGATGTTACAGGCAAGGATGTTAGCAAACTGAGGTTTATCATTAGAAATTCGGTGAGCATTGATATGCTTCAAAGAAATTTTGAAACTGCAAAATGAAAGGTATAAGGTTCCCTAACTTATGGAAGGACATTTGAAGTTATAGTTGAAACAACTAAAGCACCTCCCCAATGACCAAAGGGGGGATATGAAAAAAACCAAATTTTCTAAAGACAATACAATCTATAGGGAATTATGAGACTGAAAAACCATAGCAGTGCATATTGTTATACATTCTTGTTACGCATGTTATAATAGCCCAATAAAAAAAACATCAAAATGATAGGGTTCCAAAAGTTATAAAAGTGTGAGACGGTACAATTGAAGATGAGTTAAAAGGAACACATTCATAAATTTGAATTACCTATAACAATAAGATACATTACTTTTGGATAACTCATCACATAAAAACTCCACAATTAAGGACACAAATTTCCTAGAAAATATGTGAATAAGAATAAAACATGTTGAAAAGTCTTTTGTTGGTTCTTGGGATCATTCATTAATCCTTAAAGTGGATTTCCATCTCAAAAAGGGCTACCCAGATAGGGTTTTGACTAGTGAAAGTTTTAACCAAGAAGAAGGTTGTGTGAAGGGTCATGGAGTTGAGCCATTGGGACATCTGATATGAGAAATGTTACAAATGGTATTAGAGTTGGTCCTCTTTTCCAATTAGATGTGGTTTAGGGATGAACCAGGAAAAAGTTGGTGGACTTGTAATAACCCAAACACACCATAATGATAGGGATCCAGAGGTTGTATATTTGTGAGACTATACAATTAAGGATAAGATAAAAGAATAAATTTGTATTAATTATACCAACAAGATGCATCAATTTTTTGGTAAATCATTACATAAGATTAAGATTAACTCCTTGAGTTGAGCACACTTAACAATGTACAAAAAAGATTTAGGGAAAGTGATTCATCAACAAACATACCTATTGGATATGATGGAAGATACTATAGTGTTGCCTATTGTACTAGTCTAAGACAACTATTTTGACATACATGACCACAGGACAAAGATCGTTGTCTTTGAACTATGCCACGACATAATACTCCACGATTGGAAAATTGTGGTCAAACCATTGTCTAAAGTTTAGACAACAATTTTTACACTTTAGACCACAATTTTATTGGTGTTGCCTAAAGTGATATTTATTATAGTGCTACCATTACTAAACACCCAAAATAAAATTGTTTTTAGAATCACAAAAATTATAATTGTGAGATATTGTAAAAATTGACACACGTGTTCCTAATAAAAGAATTGACATGAGATATATATAACTCCACTTAGACAATAGACAATAAATGAAAAATAAAAATATAAAATATCTATTAAACTCATCGAAATTGCATGCTTAATTTTGTGTTTCGTCACATTGATACTTTTATACATATACATATATATATATATTAACATAAAAAAACGACATAATATTATTATACCAAAATATAATATATATATATATATATATATTAACATAAAAAAACGACATAATATTATTATACCAAAATATAATATTATCGATAATTATTTAATGACAATAATCCAATTGCCTCCATTTTATTATCTAATAAAAATACTAAAGACTAATAAATAATAGCCACACAAAAATATGCACAAAAATAACTATCAATGACAATTTTGAATGAGGAAAAACTAATTGGCTCTAGTTTATTATTTAATAAAAATAATGACTTATAAATAATAGTCACTAAAAAATGTATATGTAAGAATAATATAGAAAATAGGATCAGTTAAAAGTAAGGGAAATTTTTAATTTATTTAATTAAAAAATTTAAAATTCACATCAACTTAAAATAATGGAATATGACTCTTAATTTATAAGTTAATTTTGTGGAATTAAGTTAAACTAATAACTTGCTATTATAATATCATATTAGCCCACCTAACATTTATTAAAAATCTAAGTAATAATGATAAGACCATCAAAGTGTATACAAATTAAGGAAAATCCTCAACATAGAAGGTTTATATTTATTAGAGATAAGACAATTAAAAATATAAAAATTAGTAATCATCTTTTAAACTTTTAGTGGCAAATGGCAATAGTAAAAGGTCAGGTAGTTATAAGCATTTAAAAACTAATATTAGTGGCCATTATAAATGCTTAAAACATGCTACAAGAAAGAAGGTGAACAAAGTGGATATTTTTTTTAATTATTATTGTTATAATGTGTCTTTCTTTTTTTTTTTGTTGATTTTTCTTTTTTGATTTCATAAGGAAAAAAATATAGTTATTTTCTTATTATCGAAAATTTAGTTAAGTCTGAACAATTATATCGGCAAGTTTGAGAATAAAAAGGCATCGTTGAGACCCACAAAGCTATAACAACCTAAGAATTTGCATACTCACACGTGTGAATCTATAATGAACAACTGTTTTTGGCATTTTTTTTCTATGAATCCTTAGTAATGTTGGGAGTTATTTCTTTCTCTTCTCTTTCCATACTTTCAATTATTCCATAACAAGCATTGCTTGAAAGCTAGCCAAAAGAAAATGGCAAGCCCACCTCAAAATTCAGACCTTACATTCCCACCAGCAGATGTTGTTGGAGAACTTCATCCTTGGACAAACACACAAGTTCAGGTTGATCCTACATCTTCTGAGGTGGAAGCCTTCCGGGAAAAGAAGGTATGTTTCATTTTCATATACAAGGGATCATATGTATATATGATCAACATGCATCGATGGCCAAGTGGGTCAGCCGACTCCGCCAATCCACTATAGTCCACCATCATTTAGATAGGATAGATCAATTTTTTGAACTCGTCAATTCGTATTGGTTCAGTCCGTCTAATCTATCAACATAAAAGGTCAAAGGCAGGGTGGGCTAGTCGGTCAGTCCATCCTTTTTTATTTTTGACATTTTTAAAAAGAAATTTCATATTTTTTTAAAATTAAAATTGATGGTGGTTAATGCTTTATATATAACTATATTTACATTGATTTCTATATACATAATTTGATTAATTAAAGTATTGTTGATATTTAATTTATTTTGTTAGGTACTAAACCTTCTTTTATTATAATATAAAAGTTTTATTTCAATTTCATTGTTCTTGCTTACATTCTTATTGTTCAAAAAGTGATATGACAAATAGATTCAAAACAAACAAACAAAATTTAAAAAAAAAAAAATCTAGAAAATGATAAATTAGTTCGTCAATCCATCCTATAACGACGCGAATTACTAATTTTAGTCCATATAATTTTAATAAGTTAGTGAATTCACCCTGTTTATAACAAATCAATAATCGATAAGATCAAAATAGATTAGACTAACCTTTTGGAATATTATTTTTTTCTTCTTTCATTATTTTTAATTGTATCATGTATTATTGATTAGTGTTATGTATATACTTGATTGATTGGTTGAAGGAACAAGAGGAGGCCAAACAAGAGAAAAATGAAAGAGAAAGGAAGGATTCATTGCAAACAATCAAATCAGCCATTATAATTTCAGGCATAGTTGTGGCTTTGGCAGGAGCTGCATTTGCTATAACCAAGAAATTAAGAGAGAAATGACCCCACCTTCTCCAACAGATATATAGAAGATTTAAAGAGATATTATCAGATTTTTAGGTTTTTTTTAGGTCTCCCATTCTTTTTTTATACCAATTAGTTCTTATCATTTTTCTGATTTTGGGTTCAAATAAGTCATAAGCACCCTAATACTATTCATAACATGATACACATATGCTTTTCACAATGTACCTTCAAGATTCACATCTAAGTTCAAGTTATAAAACTTTACATTATTATTTTTTTATTCTTTTCGAGATTTTTTGGTTTCATTACCAGTCGTTATGATTATCGATTATTGTAATTAGTTTTTTTTTTACAATAAATAAATTATTTAATTGGCATATTTGAGGATACTTCACTCTTTATATAAAAATTCACATGCATCATGATAACTGGACAAAATAAACCTCTAAGATATTCTTGATATCCCTCCAAATAAATATAGTATTGAATAATTAAATTTTGTTGTCTTACACTTAAAAAAAATATTACATACAATAACATAAAAAAAAAAGACAATAACATAAAAAAGTCACATGGATACAATATAAATATAAATACTTTTGACATGTAGTATAATTTTACCAAAATAACAATAAATATATTATTTTTAATTGTGGTGGTTGGGTTGAATAATATATATATATATATATATATATATATATATATATATATATAATATTATATT
>Ga0123341_1004690_pt1 | contig 12052 bp, 4 predicted proteins | sample Turbeapinknodule_FD_89959 | JGI IMG/M metagenome (GOLD analysis project Ga0123341, IMG submission 89959) | Root nodule microbial communities of legume samples collected from Mexico - Turtle bean Mexico pink nodule | ecosystem: Host-associated > Plants > Roots > Nodule | place: Mexico: Nepantla... | reverse complement strand
GTATTTAATTTAATTAATATAATAATTAATTATTTTTTATCTTTAAAATTAGTTTTTATATAATATTTTTTTTGTTTAGTGTATAGAACCTAATACTTTTTTTTAAGTAGTACTTTAGAAACCAAGTAAAAAAATGTTATGAAATCCCTTCACATAAAAGATGGAGTCTATATTAAATTGAGCAATTGTACTCATTACTTCTTGGAAATATGCATAATCTATATAAAAAGGAAAATGGATGGTTTCCATGAAGCCAAATTACATTATCATGAACACCAAACAGAAACCAAGATGGTGAGAGGTTTTATGATTTTGTACTGAGAGTGGACCCTTTTGACATCCTCTTCTACTATTACAACACCATATCACAACTTTTGTCCTTGATGCATGCCACACGTGGAGTTTTTAGTACCCTACAACACTTATACAAATCAATGCATCCAAAACAACATTTTTCATTGCCACTATATATGAAATCACATCAAAATAAAAGTATAATACACCAGTTTTCACATCTGAGGAAATAAAACCAGTTGGAATATTACTTTCTATCTACAGTCAGTGTGATTATATATCCCAAAATCATACACTGAGTGTGCAACTTTTTCTAGGGAACAAGACAATTGTGGTGGACAGAAACATTGCTGCATTTAAGTTTAGACATTTATTTGTAATTGTGTGTGAGCTTGAGGATTGAAATCCACACCATCTAGCAAATTGCTTTAGAACAATTCAAATTATTGCCTCCCTCATAATGAGCATGGTTTTATATTTCATTAATTTGAGTCTAAAGTTGTTGGATTTTCTCCTTAACTTCACTTGTGTTTATTAAAAGTTTCAAAGTGCTCCACTGACTTCAGCTTTGTTTTCTCTCGATGAAGATGACCCATGAAAATCAATAATTCCATTATTAAAATGGTTTTTCCGAATAGAAACATGGTTTGGTCACACATGATCTTCATATTAAAAGGTTAAATCGCAGTCTCAGACATTATTGTGTTCATATATCCCCTTGAATCCGGGGCTTATGCTCCCTTGTGAACTTTGCAATGGCTATAAATTATTAAAAAGAGAGGTAATGAATACAAAGAGAGCTTATAAACCCTTCCTTTTCACCAAAACCACACCTTGTTCAACTTCTTTAAATCAAGTCAACATTGGTATACAAAGTCTTTTGCTTCATTTGACTTTGGAAATTAAAAAAAAATAGGTACATTGGTGTGGAACTTGACGAGGAGGATGATGTTTTCATTTCCTTTTTACTCTCACAAACAAAGTAAACTCCATTACCTTATTATAGTATCATTTAAGTAAAACTCACAAAGGAAGTTTTTTTCATCAAAATAGTGCTACTCCGATTCCAAATTATGGATTAGGGTAAGTTTTAAAAAATGTCCAAAATTAGATAAATTGTCTTTAGATTCACGACTTTACTTAAAATAATATTTAGGTGATCACTAGAATACTTTTGTTAATTTAAGTTTACTAAATTGAATTTTCTTCATGTAACTTAAAAATTGAAATAAATTATTAGTCTTTTGTATACAAATCTAAATTTCATTTCATCTTTTGAGTTACATGAGCAAAACTCAACTTAGCAAATCCAAGGTTAAAAAATATTCAAACTTACTCAAATTCATAATAGGAATAATAATTGCATCATTTTGGGGGAAAACCCACAAAGGTAACCCCTTGTACTATTGACTACAAATAGTTCTTGAAGCCCATCCTTAAATATTACTTCATTTTGTAATTCACATTAATCTTATTTCAGAAGAAAGTGGAGGGATCTGATGATAAGAAAATCCCCTGAAGCAAAAGCTAATGCCCTTCTAAGATGTATTGGTGAAGTCAAAAGTTTCATGGAACATACTTTGGTCCTTTAAACCCGGGAAAGGTTATGTCTCTTTATAGTATTCAATTCAACAATGTCTAGAAGAGGGGGACCAAAAGATGGTCGCAGTTTCAAGCAAAATTCTACATATTGTTTTGGCAGGATCAGCAAATCTGTGAGATTCCATTTGATGATTCCACTTTACCCACTGATGGTACCAGCCAACCAACATCCATCACAGTCCAATAAGGACCAATTGGCTCTTTCTCCCTCCCTCATCAATTCTTCATGTAACTCTAGTGTTTTGGAAAATCTAAATTATTCATGATTCAAATTTTCAGATTGTATAATTTAGAAACCTATTCCAAATTATACAATCCAAAATGTTCTGAACCTAGTAGACAATTTATGCTCTTTCCACACTTATGGATGCGGAAGAAGAGGAAGAAAGTATACAGTGCTGAAAGAAAGAACCTTTATGTTTACTAGGAAGCTTCATGGTCCACATAGTAGTAGAAGTTGGATAGAATAGCATTTACAGATTAGAGGATGTGGTAGTTCCACTAGTTATAATCTTTTACTTTCATTTCCAACTTCTCCTTAAAACTTGCTATCTTCCCTTCCGGTTCTGTCAATTATCATTCTTGCTCCTCATCAAATAGCAACATTTTGAATATGGCGGACAAGTCCATCAATTGATGTGGCACTCTGCATCAGTTTGCAGAGGCATTGAATTAAAGAACATCGCCTACAGTGTTTGTTCACCAGCATCTGTTATGCCAATTTTAGTCAATTAGCCATGGAATTTATAGGGTAGCATACCTACAGCCCTAGTTTAGTTTCTCTATGAAATCAGAGATATTGCCAATTGCTATCCAATACTATGCATAACCACTGATGTTAATAATGCGTGTGTGTGTGTTAAGGAGCATGGATTTGAAGTGACACCAGTCCAAGTCATTTTAAGACTTAAGTGGAGTATTGATGTCACAAGATTAATCTACTTCCATGCCAAAAGGGTGACGTCGCATCTTCTTGACATAAGGTTATAAAATCGAAAGGGGGGAAGAGAATCAATTCCCAATAAAAAAAAATGAAATTCTCAAACAAACAAAAGTTATTTCAAATTCCAATTGTAGAAGGGAGGCAACACAAAGGTAGAATTCACTTCATCAAGCAGACAATGTTATTTTGTTTTCACAAACACGAGGCGAAGAGGCAAATCAATTTTTTTTCCATTCAGATATGGCAGTGGCAATAAACGTTGAACCCTAGGAAAGTGTTAGGTGATGCTTCAACCCAGTAATATTCTTCGGTCTCTTCAGCAGATAGATCTTTAGAGAAAAATTTACAAATCAACTACTCTATAGACACTGGTCCGAACTCAACTCAACTATCAACAAAAAAAAATTGTCACCGCCCAAAACATTTCATTATTGAAGAGGTAAGAGCAGAAGTTAGAAACTTCATTCCAGCAGATCCACCAGGAAAGTATGATATAGAATAATAGCCAAGTGAGAGAACCTGCAAGTGAAGTCAAAATTTTATTTTCAATTTTCAATGTAAGACATATATAGTTATAAAGAAACACGACAAGAAGAATAAAAAGAAATCTGTAAAGAAGACCTATCTCCGCACACCCAGCAACTCACATCACATAAAGCACACTACCAGAACTGTGAATAGCAGTTCATAAATCTATATTGGTTTTGCTAGATTGAAAGAATTTTTCCTAATTGTTATAATAAATTTAAGATCATAGAAGTCAAGAAACCTTTAGCATAACATAAGGGGATTGGGGAATGGGCATGGCTAAGCAACAAAGAAGCATTTTTAAGGATACGTGAAAGTGATACCTGCACTACAGAGAATACCACGGAGAGGATGTAGCTGTGAAGCACCATTGATACATATATGGTACCAACCATACTGCCTAGAAAAGCCAATGTGAAAGGGAGTCTCTGAAAAATAATTATAAAAGACAGTTAGGAAGAAGCAGCAAACCGGGAATCAGAGAGACTATTTTTCTTTTTTTCAAAAAGCCCAAACAAATAAATTCATTGAAGCAACATAACAGCAGGTCAAGATCATCATGCAAGCAATAGGAAATGAAATTCTAGCAAGTTACCTCCATTGACATCATGTGAGTAAGCTGGTTTTTTGGACCCTTGAGAGCAAAGAACGATCCAATAATAAATCCACAGCCAAGTGTAAAGCATATAGCAAACTTTTGGGGCATAACCACCATGACCGGCAGGAATAATGTAAATGCTATGAAAACAAAGAAGACTCCACTTGCCAGAAGCAAACCAAAATACACAAGTGCTTTGCCAGAAGGCACATTACTAGTAGCAGACTGAAAATTGCCAGGTATATCTCTCACACCTTTAGAAACCCTAAACAATAAGAAACAAATTGCTTGATAAGTCCAGGCAAAATTATTATTATTTGTCACAAAAGGCTTTCTTACCAGCATGCTCTTTCGTCATGAAGTAGAAAATCTATTTAAAAATTTAGGAGAAATTGAAATACACAAGCGAATGTTCTTTCTGCTGCATTTTATACTCTAAATCATATCAAGCCTAAACCAACTAGGCTAACTTACAAACAAGTTTTTCCAGCTAAGGCTTCTAAAAAATCTATTTACTTAAAAAGCCCTAGGGCCTAACATGCAGACATCCTTAAATCAATAAATACTATGCTATTAAATTTTTACAGAATTTTTCTTTTAAGTTATAACTTGACCTATTTAAAGGGTAAAGTCCACTAAACTACATCAGGTATAAATTTAGGCCCATTAACCTATTTAGAGTTAGGTTATTTACCTATTAAAAAATTCTTACCACAAAATACATTTTTAAGTAAGTTTTCAGGCTAACCTAAGCTTCTAAGTTCTAAAGGGGCCAAGTTTAGGCCCTAGAACTCTTGTCTAACAAAAGCAATTTCCAACTCCACCACCTTATCACATGCATATAAGGCAGACAAAATAGACAACTTTCCCATATACAATTGCATCAGAAACTGTGCTCAGTTGTAACATTAATTCACAAAAAGTTCCTGACACCAAGACTCAGCCTTGTGAATTAATATGACCTGAGAGTGAAGTTTATGACACGAGAGAAAAGTGAGAAAGATCATGCACATGTACATGTATATGATTACATTGATATTAGGAAAACAAAGGACTTGTGTTTCAGGTTATCGAATGTTACTTTGGGGAATAGATTCCCAGGAATATAATGATGGGAATGGCATTCTTTAGTATTTAAAAAAAATACTATATTAACACCTACATTTGTTAAAATTATTTCGTGAAAGTGGTGTGTAAAGGAAAAAACAATGGAAGTTTTACATATAAATGTTATTCCCACCTGAAGGGAATCAACTTACTGACAGGGACTTGGATACTACGAAATGCTTAAGTATCATATCCAATATTACAAGACTATAAATCACAAATGTCAATGTCTAAAATATAGGACAAGGGAGACTCACATAAACACACAGAGACAAATGAAATTAAATAAGAGTTGGTTGTCAATGTTTAGAAAAAGGCTACTCGTGCAGAGGAACCAGCCAAAAAGGCTAAGTGCAATAGGGCAGAGTTGTCAAGACATTGAAGCAATGCTATGATAGGGATTTGGGTATCATGGGGTACCTAAATCCAACATCAAGTAATATGAGATGCTAGGTGGAGTACTTAAAATGATTTTATTCTCTTCCCTTAAAATTTGGCTTTGAAGGGAGGGTTGCCGAAGTGCTTAATGAAAAATGTCTTTGACAAACATGGCACACTGCTAAGAAGTAATAAAAAAATTATTTTGATATAATAGACATTAAAAGGTTAACTTTGAGTAACAAAGCTAAGTTGGCCTTCCATTATTTTTGTCCAAGTCTTCAATCCATTCATTCATGTTCTACCTCTATCGGTGAACTTCCTCACTTTCTCCACTTTCTCATTGTTAGTAAACATAGTTTCAAACAAAAATAAGAGAGAACTGGAAAAAAGTGTAATAAAGTGAAATGGAATTATATTGATAGTGAGAAGGAGTGAGTACAAAACTATTACTCAGCCTTTATATAGGGGCTTCAATTAACAAACCTCTAATACTCATCTTAAATCAACTCCGCCAAAACCTGCTTAAAACAATGACAAAGGATATAAATTAAGATTTGTCTAGATTATATATGTATTATTAGGAAGATTTTTATTTATTCCCATATCATATCTTTATTATTAAAGGATATCAAGTCTTTTCTACTTATTTTATTGATTCCATTTTCTCAATATAAGTAAAACATTTGTGTTGCCTTAGAACACACTGTTTCAGTTTAATGTCTCTCTATTTCCTAATTTAACATGGTGTCTAGAGCCTTTTTCAAAGTCGTGTTGAGCCAGTAGATGGACTATCTCACGAGGAATTTTTTGCAAACCTTTAAGTTAGGTTCATGTTCACTATTCCAGCACTACTGTCGACAAAGTTTTCGACGACAACCATTCTTCTTTGGTAAACACAAGGTTGAGATTTCCTCACACCAATCCATCCAAACACTAATGCAAACCACTCTTCAACATGTATGCACACGACTCTAATTAAATTAACATACAAAAAATGAATTTTGTCTCGAAACACATTGAATTATCTGCTGAGTAATTAAAGTTATTCTTAAATAAGCAAAATAACTACAAGTACAACCAATCAAAACCTACAACAACAACAATAATAATAAAGGGAACAAAATCCATGCTAAAGTTATTTTAACAATATCTTCAGATCTAAACGGGTTGGACCAATGGCTACTGGCATGGCACTTATCCATCCTTAAAAATAGAAAAATTCCACCTCAGTTCCTAGAAATCACAAATTCTCCATAAACACTAACAAGAAAAGAACATATAAAGGTAAAATGAATCAAATTTCTTCCAAAAGAAAAAGCAACTTTTGCACCTAAGTCCTCAGCTTTTCAAGAAGTTGTACAAATGAGCTTCTTTAAAATTAAAAGCATAAGTTGTTTTAACTTGCGAATGACAAGTTTAGGTAATTGGATCTGCTTCCTCTAAAACAAGTAACTCGCTTCAGGGAGTAAAGGAAGTACGGTTGTTGATAAGAAAGAAAATCAACCATTGATATTTTAAGACAAACGTGATTTGCATGAATGTACAATAACATCCAGTGTGGATTTTTTCCTCAACAATCAAAATTACTTACTTTTACGCTTTAGAGTGAACCACTCAATTTAGAGTCCAAATCCATTTTACCACATTCTTTTCTTCTCTTATAAGTGCTTCGCGAGTATAGTGAGTTAATCAATTTAGATTCCCAATCCGTTATACTTTCTGAATTTCTTCTCTATAAGTTACAAATGCTTCCAAAGACAAGTTTATCCAGACTAATTCGACCGACATTTGTGATTGTTTTGGACTAACTTATAATTTTGTAGTAATAGGAACAAATATTTCCCACCCCAAGCTTGTCAGGCACGGATCTGGAATTTCACATACAAAAACTAAGCTGTTACACGATTCTCACCACAGACAAAACCAAGCCAACATTACATCATTCTCTCTACATAATTAAAACCATATTTTCTTTTACATACAAACACATGAAGCAAAAAAGGAGGCATGTAAAGATATTGAAGTGAGTTTCTTACACGCTGAAGGTGCCGGAAACAGTGTCGTTGGCGGACCTAACGGCCGATTCGAGATCGAAGGAAAGGCCCAAATTGGAGTTGTCCTGGGAGGATTGGGCGGAGGCGTAGGTGTTCCAATCGGCAAGCAACGACGATGCGGGCTTCGCCTCCTCCTCACCACCGCTCGGTGCCGAGAACCACCCCTGCATTTTGGTGGCCAATTCCAACTGCGAGTGATTGTTGCTTGGAGGGAGAAAAGGGGGAATTGAAATGAATTAGGGTTTGCGATTGGGTATGTGGATTTAACTGTTGCGTGCTGAGTGATTCTTGTTGAGAATTGAATAGATGGGTGCTGCTTCTGCTCTGTATTCATCCAATCACCACTCCATTGCTACCATATCATACCACACTTTCTAACTCTTTTTTTTCTTTTTTCTAAAAATAGGCCAAAAATATTATAACTTAAAAGGAAATACTTAGAATAGTATTTTAAAATTTTACACAAACATTTTCATAAATATAATTGTATCACATACTTAATCATTTTAATTATAAATTATTGGGTTTTGATCACAAATAAATTAATTATTTTAAATAAGATTAATCTAAAGTAGATTTATTATGACATCGACGGTTATTTATGTTAATATTGTGGTGATTTAGTTACAGTACGATGTTATTTATGTTAATATTGTGGTGATTTAGTTATAGTATGATCTACTTTTTCTTGGAACTAGACCTTCTAATGATTATATGTGAAGGAAATGCACTATGAATGGGTCGGCATGAAAATTCAACTTACTTTTTTGAATTAAAATGGATAACGAAATCTGAAGAGAAAAAATATAGAATAAAATATACAATATCTCATAAATAAAATTGGACATACGAAGAAATTTATAATTAAATAGGAAATAAAATTTGAGAATTCTGAAAAGTTAGGATTTGAGGAGTTGTTAGCAATATCTAAACTGGAATATTATTCTAATATCCTTATAACAAAGGAACTTATAAAAAGATTCAAGTTTCTTCAAACTTCACAATGGTTCCAAAAATAGAACATTAGGGTTTCTTTAGTTTTATTTATTTTCTTTGTTGTAATCATTTTGTTTTGTCTTTGGAGTTGATTATCGTGTGAATTCGCAATGAATTTTAAGGTTTCTATTCCATAAAGTTTTATTCTTAAATTCTTTGTAGCAGAATGTGCTTTAGGGTTGGTCTTTTTGAAATTTTGATTTTTGTCAAAAGAATTGTTTTTAAACACTTGTTGAGAACTCAATTATTTTTCTTAATTGGAGGTCTCGGTTAATTCGTTTAGTCTTAATCAATCTTTTGTTTGCTTAATTCAAGAGGTAGAAGATAAATATATATCTCACGAGTAGATGCTTAGAATTAGATACTTAATACATTAGTCGATACTTGTTTTGCTAATAAGATTATGTTGAATTTGATTGACGCTTGTTTTATACGGTGTGAGAATGGAATGAGTGAAAATCTTAAGAAAATCAATGATGAATTCATTGTCGAATAAACATGAGAGTCAACATATTTTCTTTTACTATTTGTGATTGTTTACTTTATTTTTTATTAAACAAACTCAATCCCCCTTTTAATTTATTGTTATTACTAACTTTTATTGCTTTTAGATAGATTTTGAACATTGATTTACTAATTTCATTATTGAATTTGTTGATGACTTGGGATCATTATGATCATATCTATATTATCATCTCTTTAATGTTAAACTTGTACTTCTGATAATTATTATATTGATGTTTGTCCTACGTTACAAGAAGCCGAAGGAGGGAATAATATTGAGTTCCCTAAAGCATACATTGCTAATATATACAACAATGGTAGACCGTCTACTAAATCCCATTCTAACAATAGACCATTTAATCATCAAGTGCAACAATATAAACATGATTTATCTTCCAATAAGTATAATCATGTTGGAGGAATCATCCAAATCTAAGGTGAGATAATTAACAACAACAACGATATTTTGTGTCCTACCAATCACAAAATGTTGGAACGAACAAACCATCTAATCACACTTCAAAATAAAAATAATGTTAAATTTGTTTGGGTGTGACAAAAAAAATAAAATTTTATATATAAAAAAAAATAATAGTTTTCGTTGCTTGTACGCTTGTATGCTATCTAACCCATCACATACAATTTAAAGTGCATGACAAAAAATGTAATAAAATAAAAATAAAAAAACAAAATAACCTGAATTTGCAACTCTTCTTTCTCCTACTCTCTTTTCAATAATCTCAAACACATTTTCTTCTCCTATTCAGTCTTCCTTTCATTGTTTGTCTCTCATTAGTCTTAATAAAAGCTTAACATAAAACGATGAGTGTGTGTTGACAAAATAGATAAAAGAATTATATTTTTTATCTTTTAAATATTAACATGGTGTGATTTTATTCTTCAAATTTAAATTGTGTTAATAGAGTATTTTTATATATTATATGTAAGACGTATGATTTTAAATTAAATGAAGAAGCGAAATATTTTAAAAAAATATAAATAGATTTAAAACAATTTATTCTTTATTTTTTAAAATTTATATTTTTCTAAACTTCTAAATACTCAATACATTTTTCTAGATTCTAGACTCGTCATTATTCTTTTTTTATGAATATGTTAGAGATAGTGATGAGTACACCGAAACATGTTTTTGGTTTTTCTTTTTTTCTTCATAGAGGTTTTCCCTCATTTGTCCAATTAACTAAGGAATGGGAATTTTTTTGGTTATTTGAACAAGTGGACATATTGATTTCATATATGCTGAGTTGAAAGTTTTTTAGGAGTTAAAATTGTTTTTTTATTGTAAAATAAACTACCAAGGTGAGTTATTTGGGATGAAAATATTACATTGGGTTGTTGATAGTATTGAGAAATATAGATCAATGAAAATCCTAAACTCTAAACCTGAATAAATGAGAACTTGATTTGGTATTGTGGAGAGTTATAGAGTTTGTTTTGAATTAATTGGAGTATTTTATATTAAAGTTCCTAAAAATCACTTTTGGGTCTTAACTAGTCAAATTGATAATGAATGGTTGTTTTGATTAAGTTATGTGCTAAAATATGTAAAATTGCATTAGAAATTATATAGAATGCATAGGAGTAGTTTTGGATGTGTTGGGAGATTTTATGTTTTGTAAAGCAAAATTTTGGTTTCTACATATATTGCTTAATTGTCGAGTCATTGCTCGAGCGACACATAACACTCAAATGCTAGCCTTATTGAATGTATAGAGCATTAATGCTTAAGCATCCAACTAGATCTCAAGTGATAGAAATCTTCGCTCGTCATAGATTGAAATTTGAATAAGAAATGTGTCGAAATAATTCTTTCTCATTTTGAAACATTCATAACCAGGAGATGAATGGTCCCTCATGTGATGAAAAGTTAGAGAATTTTGTATTGTTTCTATAAGTTTATGGCTTGATGCATGAAGTAATGTTGTTTTATCAATGATATAACGCTTGAGTGATGAGATTCGGTGTTAATTTTTTTCTACTAGAAATTAGGCGCTCGGGTGTTGATTGAGATGCTTAAGAGAGAAAGAGGTGAGCAAATTATCTCTTCTCTAAAGTTGGTATCACTTAAAAAAAATGTAACTTCACTCAAAAAAATTAAATATCGCTTAAGGAGTGCATTACAACTTAAGTGATGAATCTTCTCCTATTTGTAAATATAGATTGCTCGAGCAAGATCATCTCACTCACATGACATATGCTAATTGTAAATGTATATTTTAAAGTATATGAAGTCTTATGAATTTGGTTAGATGTGTATATATGAAATTGTTGAATTGATGTGTGTGGATTGATACACACATGTTGAATCGATTAATGTGATGAGATATGATGGATCGGGATTTGTTAGGTATCTAGAATGGTATTGTGACCCTTTGAGGTTGTAATATTAAGTATAAAAACTCATTAAGCAAATACAATATTCTAGTTTAATTTTCATTAAGATATGAGATGGTGAAAAGCTTAAGGAAATTACTACTTTAAGTCTTTCATGGTAAGTCAATGAATCACCTTAACAAATAAGACATTGAGGTTGATTTTTACATGTAATTTTTGTTATGAGTTGATAATTCTTATAGTTTTAGACCATAAATTAGGTTTAATGTGTATCTATTATGAATTGAGAATCTATAATTATGTTATGTTGAGTTATTAGGATTGATAATGTCTAATGAATTTTATATGATGAACATATTTTATATCTTAATGGATATTTTTCATGTTAACTTATTATTGAAGTTATGTTGTAATTATGTTATAATCATCCTTGATACATGAGCATGAGCAGATGATTCTTTGGCAAGACAAAATATCCACACAAAGTTGGAAATTTATTTCTGTCCTATTTTATAGCTTTAGTTTCCCAGACGTTTCTAATTTTATTAATTGGGTCCTTTAAAATTGGCTTACATAATCTTGATTTATGACATATTAAGAAAAAAACAGAATTAATCATTAAAAAAAACTAAAATCACATATTTGTAACATCTAAAGTATTCAATTGGAATAATTTAAATATAATGAAAT
>Ga0123341_1004689_pt1 | contig 12052 bp, 4 predicted proteins | sample Turbeapinknodule_FD_89959 | JGI IMG/M metagenome (GOLD analysis project Ga0123341, IMG submission 89959) | Root nodule microbial communities of legume samples collected from Mexico - Turtle bean Mexico pink nodule | ecosystem: Host-associated > Plants > Roots > Nodule | place: Mexico: Nepantla... | reverse complement strand
TTCACCTTAAAATCAATATAAAATATTCAAAGTCAACTATTTTAGTCAATATATTACTTTACTCTTCAAAAGAGACAATCCTGCAAGCAAAAACAATTGGAATTGGTGACCACGTCACCCCCAATTTACCTTACCTTACCTTACCGCAGATGCTCACTAAGAGCTCCAACCCACCAAAATTTTATAGTTTGGAAGGTACTCTCTGGATTCAAAAATTTAGAGTTTGTAACACGTTTTGAAACCCAAAAAATGCCTTCCAAACTCTAGAATTGAAAATGCAAATTGTATTTTGAATTTGAGTTTGAAATATATTTTCAAACCCATAAAATACTTTTGAAACTCTAAAATTTGAAATATAAATTTGTATTCTAAATTTTAAAGTTTGGAAAGTTTACAGTTATACAATTTGAAAATGAAAAAAAAAAAAATCGTACACTCTTTGTTTGAGGGTAATTTTGGAATTGAGAAATTTATGGAGGTGCAGGAAGAAAAGGTGGTGGAAGAAATTGCCTTTAATTGGTTGTGAAAGTAACAGTCCTCTTAAAAGAAACATTTAAGTATATACTTCTAAAAGAAAATGTAAAATCTTAATAAAAGTACGAAAGTCCAAGAATTTCAATCACCAAATTAAATATTCAAATCTATAATATCGAAAAAGATATGTGAATGAGTGAACTTGTACCAGTCTAAATCGAAGTATCGAACCCTCTCCCCTATCTACCATGCATATAGATCTCATTTTTTTCTCATGTTACAATTATCTGAACAAGTAACTTTCTTTAATGCAAACCTCCTTACGCATTAACAATTTCTAAACTCTTGCAACTCTGTGCAACATAAGCTTATTTTTAAGCAACTGCTGCTAAATGGCTCTAATCAAACACCACTGGCATACACGAAACAGAATACCAATGAAGAAGCCAGAGAGAAAATAATCTATCTTCCTATGTCCAACCTGGGCGTATTATCTATTCATTGTTCTTGAATAACGACCGACATGAATCCCAATGACGGGGAAGTTCCATAAAATTCAATAGTTAATCCAATCGGAAGATCTATCGGAAAATGCAACAATACACGGTGTCCGAGATGGATGAGAAAAGGTAAACGCATCTCGTGCATGGAACTTTTTTATCTCAACAAAATTACAACACTTCCGGTTGTTGTTCCATTAACCATTAACTTTGCGGAACGAATTTGAAATGATGAAAAAACTTAATCATCTGTCTGACAAATTATTGCCAACAGTATACTTTGCTTAAGATTAAATCAAACTTGGGGCAGCTAGTTGACAACATCAAGAACCAGCTTGCGAGACTTCAGAACTGACCACCTCAAGCGACGGTAATAGGCAGCCTGAAGAAGTGCCAGAGACAGTACAAATATCCATTTAAATCCCATCTGCATATACAAAAGTGTAGTTAGAAACATAGGATATAGTTATTATGGTCTCTATTGATCTGCTGGAAACATGATATCAAAGGTAACAAACCAGCTTTCTCTCTTCCATCTCGGGTTCGGCAGCCCAAGTTAGGAATGACACAACATCTTTCCCCATCTGCAACAAAACATTAAAAAAAGCTGAGCAACATTCTTTCTAATGACCACAATGATGCATTTTAAGATTTATTAAACCATTCCTACAGAAACAAATTTGCTACCTGAGCTTCTGTAGCAGGGGTACCATCTTCATATTCCACAGCACCATCATTAAGCATTTTAGGCATGGCAATTGCTCCACCAGGAAAGTAAGGATTATAATGAAGTCCTTCCCTTATCTACATTATTATTTTATATATAGCCATGAATAAAAAGTTTAAGAACACAATATTAGAACGTTAGTTTAGGGACAAATTATACATGTGGCTAGTGCCAAATATATAAATTTCACAAGAATTACCAAGTACAGAAAGTATATGAAAGCTCATCACTACTTGGGTATGTATGTACAACTCATGATCAGTGTTATCGAGGCCAGATAATGGAAAATATCCACAATTAAAAAATCCATTGCAGAAAGAATTGGAAGCCACAACAGGTTATGGAAGAACCATTGCGGATTCAAAAATCTATTACAGAAATAATTGGAAGCCATACAGGCTATGGAAGAACCATTGTGGACAAATAAGTACAATATATACATGTAGATAAATAAATAAAATGAAGAAATATAATTACAATGCAAAATAATGAAAGACAACCATACAATTAATAATAAGAGCAAGTCTAGAAATTCAAATAATAAAATCAAAGCAAAACACCACCAAGGTCAAGTTCAAAACTTAAAATGACAACTAAACACAACAAAGATGTCCTAAATTTCTTAGTTTGATTGAGTTTCGGGTGCTGGAAAAAAGTGAAGAACTTGTAAATTAGGGTCAGGGGGACTACGTTGGGAGAATGGGGCAGCAGGCAATGGTGAAACAAGTTGCAGGGAGTGGCAGTGCAGTGGGTCAATGACAACAGAACATATAGCTGACAACAGAATAGGCCACAGGCAATGGTGAAACAAGTTGCAAACGGTGTCACCAGTGGCAGACTGCAGTGGCTATAGTAGCTGAACCAAAACAGGAGGACTGGGTTTTGGTTCGCAGCAATGGTAGCTTAGGTTTTTTAATTTTGATTGGGTTTGGGTCCCAGTTGTGTGTAGTGATTAACAACAATCCTTACCTGTGGATATCAGTAAGTAAGCTCCATATTGTGTACAAAATGGATACCTTTATCTAATACCTCTGGATAATGGGTATAAATATTTTAACTATCTGTGGATATCAGGAAGTAAGCTCCATATTGTGTACAAAATGGATACCTTTATCTAATACCTCTGGATAATGGGTATAAATATTTTAACTATCTACCTGTTAATGGGAGAATATTGGTATCCTGACATCCATACTTGCTGATATGGGCTACCAGCTAATATTTAAGTATTTGTGTGTATATAATTTACATTCTACATCAACTTCTAAAATTTTATTTTTTAATATTTAACATCAATTTTGTCAATAATATCTTTTATATAAACCTTTTTATTTAGATATTCACTTTAGAATCAAATGACCAAAGTAAAGTTGTTAGTGAGGGAAACATCAACAATTGAAGAATTGTTTGGAGTTTGGTTTAATATATTTATGTTTTATTTAGATTTAAGGACTTAAAAGTTGGCTTTAAAGGAGATGAATTTTATTTAAACTTATAATTTGCATTGCAACTTATTTGAATTTACATTTAGAAAGACTAATTTTATTTGTACTAATGTTTTAGGATGCAATTTTATTTAGATTATTGATGAGTTCAATAATAGACAAGAAGAAAATAAGCAAGAACACATTTCCTAGAAGAATCACAAGAAACAAATTATTTGAATTTACATTTTAGAAAGACTAATGTTGTTTTGACTAATGTTTTAGGACACAATTTTATTTGGATTATTGATGAATTCATGAATAGACAAAAAGGAAATACGTAAGAACATGTCCTTCCTGGAAGAATCACAAGAAACATGACAAGACAAGTTGCTCAACATAATAGTCCTTCTTTCTCCTTATTTTGTATTCCTTAGACTTGATAATTGTAGGATTTATTTTTCTGAGTGGTGTAAATAGTAAATATCTAATTAGGCTGTCTCCAGCCCAAATTCATCTCCAAGAGGCATCTACAAGTGGACATGAAGAATAGAAGACCTATACCAATTGAAGCCCAATTTTAACTTCTACATTCATGTCCAAGGAAGCATGAACAAGCAAGGGAAGCAGCATGCCTCCCATTTTTTGCCAATAGGAGAGCTTCTTTTAATTCATTTTATTGGATTTTGAATTTTAAAGCTTCCCTCCTTTTTCTTTTAAAATTATCAGCCAAGTATCGGTAGATTCTAGATCCCCCTTTTGCATTTAATTAGAGACACATCTGAGTGTCATTAAACTTGTAATTTCCGGAACAGTTGGCTATACTAGTCATCAATCTCATTTGTAATGTCACTTTGGAATTTAAGAGAATTTGAGCTTGTGAGAGAACTCTTGTGTGAGTGTGATCATCTACTTTAGATCTTATCTTGAACTTTTAGCAGGCAAGTGAAGATGAAGGCATCTCTACCTTAGGTGACGCTCTTTTTCTACTTCTATAAGTCTCTTCCACCTTTGCTTCTTTGTTTTGCTTGTTTAATCTTTTCTCATCTCTCGGAAGCAAACATTTACACTTATATAATCTTCTAGGATTAAATTCTTGTTTAGTGGTAAGCTTCCCATAGTAGTTCTTATTCTTGTTGTTCATCCATAAGAAATTAAACAAAACTTAATTATCATTACCTTTCAAGCTAAATCCTATTAAGATCCTTATCAATTATACTCTAGGATAAAAGTTTTATTTGAGATTATATTTAAAAGAATAATTATTAAGTAATTTAATTTTTTAAAATTTAACAAAAGAATAAATTTCAAAAATATACATGGGTACCCACTGTAAATAATCAATGGGTAATTTTTAAATGGACTCGCACCAAGTAACTATTGATTTTTTTAGACGGGACTCATAGAGGATAGCTACTACCTAGTTGAATGACCCTACCACTTTTAAGAAAAAAATCTATTTAACTTGGGTTCTATAGACCTAGAACAGCTTAAAAAGACCAATTACGGTTTCGTTGGCCTTGGGTTGGGTCACATTGACTTGAGGCTTCTTCCTTACAAGTTACAACAACACAAGGGGCTGCAGCATGATTTCCACTATGGTCACTATGCGATGCTCAAGGAAGTCGTGATGTGACTCCACATTAAACCACATTCACCACTGCCATACTGGGCGGCCAACAAGAATTCTGCTTTCTGCCATGACACCACCATGGCCATTTCTCAATAACATTGCTAATATGTGGAGTCTCGTGAGCACACACAAAGCAAGAAGAGTATTTATAGAGGTTAGGAAAATCCATCTTGACTGTTAGATTTGCTTGGATGGTAAAAGTCATATTTCATTTAGTGGCCACATGATCACGTGAACAAGTTGTTTGCATTTATGTTCAACGTTGACAATCTACCAAAAATATGAAGATTAAGATTCTCTGCTCTCACTATAAGCACTTCTTGCTTTATGTATGTGCATGTGTGTGTTTTATCATTTATGCAATAGATTGAACCTGAACATGGCATATATGATACGCAAGGGACATAAAAAGGTATGGTTCAAGCTATCCATGAAACACTCTACACAAAATAAATCTTAAGAAGATAGAGCAAAAGGGTCTTCAAACACATGCTCATTAGTGTGCAAGAAAAAAGGGGAAAGAAAAGAATAAGTATTTGACAGTTGTTGAACATGCACTTTTTTCAAAACCACTGTAACATATTTGCAACATATCTTATTTTGGTTAAGAACTAAATATTAGTGGCCAAGCATTTTTCATCAGTCAACTATGCAGAATGTATAAAGTTACTTTACTAAATAAAATAAAACATTTAAGGAAGCTAAGAAAAAAAAAACTTACCGAGACACCAGCAGGAGGGTCACGATAACCAGTTAGAAGGGAAAAAACATAGTTCTGACCATTGTGACGGGCCTGAAAAATCAAAAGGGATATATATTTCTGGTATACTTACATACGAAAATTCCAAAAGTATTACTGTTATATAAATAGCATTACTTTGGTAACAAGACTTAGATCAGGAGGATAAGCTCCTCCATTAGCAAACCTAGCAGCTGCTTCATTTGGATATGGCTGAGGAAAACGGTCACTAAGTTTACCAGGGCGTGTAAACATCTCACCCTCATCATTAGGGCCATCAACCACCTCAATCTCAGCTGCCATAGCCTTTACCTCTTCTTCTGTATAAGCAACACCAACCAAATCACGGTATGATATCAAAGACATGGAATGGCAGGAAGCACAGACTTCTGTATAAACTTGATGACCACGACGAATCCTGCCCATGTAAAATTAATTGAAAACATTAAGAACTTAAGACATTAATTATATTAAATTATAGATGTTAATACAGTCTTAAGGTGAAATGTGGATTAAATATATGACAGCAGCTGAACATGTATTCACCAGTATGAACCCTGTCACAGCTAATATACTTAAAGCATGAAATTAAATCTTTGGCAAAATTAAATAAATGTATATAAATAGAACAAACCATGTTGGTCCCTAAAATATACAAGTGTCATCACATTGGTCTGTACTACATAAGGCAAAAAGTAGAAAGATAACACATCATATAGCTGTCAGTAACGGCTTCCTCCCAGATCGTGGGCATTTGAATGAATGTGATATTGTTTATCTTCATTGAAGGACTTAATTGATGTTGAATATGAATGGAGGACCAATGTAAAGCAGAGTCATGTACAAGATTCAAACCATGATATCACATCAAAAGAAATGAACTGCTGATCTAAGGATGGGATGGGACAAAGATAAAGTGGAGGACGAGCGAAAAGTAGATCCACAAACAAGATCCTTATATTACATCAAACAAAATGAAATAACAAGGGAAAATCAGGATAAACTGCTGATCTAAGGATCGGATAAAGATAAATAAGGTTATCAGTTACAGAGAAAAATAAATTAAACTTCATTACAGGAAACTCGAGAGGGATAAGATTGAATATCTTAAATTCTAATTTGGTAAACGCTATTTCCGTGCAAAAGATAAGAAAATATAGGGAAAATTGAAGCCAAACTTACGAAGCATGGTCATATGAACTAAGAATTCCCTTGTGGGGCCATGGATAGCTTGGACATGCCAGGCCATGCTCAGCTTCATCAGCTGCTGCCATTGTAGAAAAACTGAAAAAGCCTGACACACCAGCTCCAACTAATGCAAGTACTCTTAAGGACCTACTGCTGGTAGAGCCAGCACCATCTTTCTTCACTATAAAGGGTGACAACAAGGATGAGTTCTGCAGTAAGTATACAGCAATTATTAGCAATAGCAGCAGAACATGTTCCATGGGAAGCAAATACAATACAACAAACATAAAATCCACATATAAGTCTGTAAAAGGATTGAGCATATATTGGAAGATAGATCTCATTATTTGGATCCAACTTATGCAACATCTTGCAGTTTTTGCTACTGCTTGTTTGGGAAAATAGTCACTTTCTCTAGAAAACCTCTTCAAAAAGCTGGCAAAGAATGCATCTCAAAATAAGCTAATCCAAGACATACTTGAAAAGGTAAAGAAAACAGCTAGCACATGGACTAATTCATATAAATATTTCAAGAAAACTGTGAAGTAAATGTTTGAGATTGGCATTTCATATTTAGCCAACTCCTCCCCCTCCATTTGCTAACTATGTTCTAAAGATCTCCATTATAGGTCATGAAACCTATAGGGACCCAAAATATTAATACGTGCTGAAGCATCCAATCAACATGAAATGGGGGGCAGTGGCTTACAGTAAATTGAGGGTGGAGTTTCCTCCTCAGTAGCTGCTGAAAAACACCTCCTGTCATCTCGGTCACGCTGTTATGATTCAGAAAAATACAGAAATAGATAATAAATAAGATCATAAGACCAAGAAATGGACATAACGTTACAGAAATAAGCATATAAGTGAGGTTTACAGAGTTAACCAAATTTAATCTGCAACATAACAATCATGTAAAATAGTAATGTGAATTGCCAGAGGAAATGCTAACATACTTATAAATGTTTGCAATATTAAGATATAATGTTTGCAATATTAAGATATAATGTTTCAAATATTAAGATATAATGTTTGTAATATTAAGATATAATATTTGCAATATTAAGATATAATGATTGGTAGACTATGAGGCTTACACACGACTCTTAAATAGTGTGTCCATGTCGGACATTCGTATCAATGAAGTGTTCAATTCAGAAAAGCTTTATAAAAATGCATATAACTAGCTAAACAAAATTCAAATTCAATCACAACTATATGGTCATTATAAAATATATATCAACAAAGAGAACCCCAAGAAAAGAAAAATGGGATGAGATGTTCTAAAATGCTGAAGAGCCATGGATTTAATGGTACCTTCTTAATCACTACGAATGTAAGCAATCATAGATCCAAAACTAATCCTGTATCGGCATGGTATCAACAACAACAATAAAAATAATACAACAACAGAACAACAATATCGATCACGCAACATAACGGGGAATCATGTAGCTCCACAAGCTCATCAACTACACACACCAAAGCTAAATTACAGACAATAATCCACTATTCGATGACACAACACTGGCTAGTGTCTACTATATAATTGTAACCAGCATATTTCCCGAATCAAGATCATGTCATCTCCAATAAGTAACTCTTACAATTTCCTGATAACACAAATGAAAAATTATGGTTTGCTCTAAATCGTATTTATAACAACACACTCCAAATTTCGAATATCTTACATATTCACAAACGACGATAAGACGGCAAAGACGAGAAGACAAAACGCAATTGTGAGGGATTAAACGGGAATGGAAAAAGAAACCTAGAATCGAAGAAGAGTTAGGAACAATAGATGCGGGGAATGGAAGAGTGGACCTACGAAATCGAAGCAAAGGAGAAGGTTGAATGGTCAAAGGGAAGTGAGGTGAGGGTGTTCTGTTCTGTTCTGTCGCAGATTCAGTTGAAGCCAACACAACCAGATGGACAAAAAACCAAGAAGCAGCGGCAATAATCGTGTTTCCACCACACGTTCCGTTCTCCTCACCACAGTTGCTCTTCATTTTGGGCTTTACTTTTTCAGCCCATATCTCTTTCTCAAAGTGTGGGCTCCCCTCACCTTCATATAGGGAGTTTACGGTTTTCTTCCTGCACCCCCACAATATTCTACAAAGACAAAATTATCTTTATTATTTTTTAAAAGCTCTAAAACACACTACTCACACTCTTTCTTCTTCTTCCTTACGCACACCACATACCTACATTTTCTACATCTCTTATCCTTTCTCTATGCACGACGACTTCTTCTCATTGCACAAAACCGTGAGGTGCATTTCGCTTAGTGGTGGTTCGGTGGTGTCTCTTCATCTCCACCCTATTGTTTTTTATTTCTGAAATCGTGATTCCGCAACATAGTCCTAGATTGAGTGATCCAAAAAATTTCCTGGATGAATATGTCCATAAATTATTTGGATTGAAATGCATTATGGACCACCAATCCATAAGCCAAAAAAATACATTATGGATCCACCAATCCGTAATGAAAAATCGCATCTGGATACAACAACCTGTAAGTCAACAAATTGCTTCTAGAACACCCCCCTCATCCATAAAACATAAAGTTTTACTTACAAAACAATCAATCCGTAGATCATATTTTCACTTATGGATTGATCAATCCGTAGCACAATCCCCATATCCCAATTCCCAAAAACCTAAAAACATAATAACTATCCAACCTCTTAAAAAAACACAATTCTTACCTCAACATTTCGACAACGCAACCCACCCAACACCACCAATGAACAAAGAAGAAGAACGGTGGCAAAGCAACTCATCCACGACACCCTTTTCAAATAAAAATCTAAGGGTAATTTGGGAGCTTTAAATATTTTGGAGGTGCAGGAAGAAAGACATAGAGGTGCAAGAAGAAATTCTTATTTGTGTGTCTTTTGCTCCTGCATCCCTATAATGTTTTATACACCCCTATTTTCGAAATGACCATTTTTTCCCTTTTATTTTATAACAATCATGGTAATGGAATTGTCCAACACTGATTCTCGAAGTTTATTTCGAATTTTGAAATCTGAAAATCTTTTGCATTAAACAATTTGAAATAGTAATTTAAGTTGTAGTATTATTACAGGTTTTCTAAAAAAATATTCTGAATCATGAATTTGTAATTAGAACGAAATAAATTTTAAATTACGCAACTTAAAAAATACCTTATTTTTTTTAAAAAAAAATTATGCAATCTAAAATAATATTTTTAAGTTTGAAATAAAAAGATTTGTTTCTCATGTTTTAAAACATGGTTACATTTTTTGGATTTGGTAGTAAAAACATTTGTTTTCACTTGAATCTATAAATTATTTATGAGTTCTCCTTTATGATTTTGATACCAAAATCCTCAAAATCTCAATATGGTGCAAAAATTGTTAACATTGGCTGAAAAAATATTACTAAGTAAAATCTAGTTTTACAAAATATCTAATAACATATAGATAAGATATAGGAACGTGCTTTGGATTAGGATGTATGGTTTAGGATTTAGAAAAAAAAAATATATGAAACTACTTTAGATAGTTAATGATAAACATAGTATGAAAGATGTTTTCAAAGACTACAAATAATGTTGAACTTCGTCATCACAAGAAGGAAGAAACTCTCTAATCTAATGAGAGACTAAGTAATACCTTATATGTAATTGTTATGTATGTGGCTGAAAAGGCATCGACACATGCGACTGAGCTCCTACAACTATGTGGTTGATGATGCATCGACACATTTAATCGAATTCTTGTAATCCAAACACAAATCGGTCACCCAAAGCTAAACCCCATTTTAAAACAACTAATTAAGCATAACATGCACGTATGCTACTCTTCCTTAATCAAAAGATTAACTTGATAAGTTGTCTTAAAACTGACCTATATACACATGAATATATATATATATATATATATATAAAAGAACAAGATAAATGCACGCATTTTACCAATCCCATTTCTAACCAAATTGAGAATTGAAGCCTAAGACTAAAACTAAAAAAAATGATGATGATGAAGATAGAAAAGGACCATTCCCAACCAGTGTAAAAACAATAACTAAATTGATGCAAGACTAAATTAGGTAGGGGCAAATTTTACTTCCAAATTTAAAAAAAAAAAATCCAAATTACTCGAACTAATTTTAGAGCATATAGTATGTTGTAAATGATTACTTATTTCCTTCATAGGCTTCCATTTGCATACACCAAAGTACGTTTGAGTATATGCCTAGTTGGACTCTATTGATATATCTCTAACACGAACATAGGTTTAACTCTTGTGTTTATGTCTATATTCTTTCAGGTTATAAACCAATGAATGTGATACCAAATTTCTACCATGTGCATGTGTAATTTCTGATTTTTTGGGCTTGTGGAGCGTTGAAACGAGCACGCTAGTGTATAGAGAGTATAGAGAATTCAGAAATTGTTGGTGCCCATTCCCACATTGAATAGCTTCATTTAGGGTTTTTTTCTTTGACTTTGACAACACTTCGCTATCGTGACAATGAGTACACCATGACAAGATTTGCGAACACAAAAAAAAAAAATGCTCTTTGTTTATTCTTTTATTTTCATATCTCCACGTTTTCAATTCAGGTTTTACATAAATTGATCTATTTGGGTATAATAAACAAATTACAAAATATTTATTTTATGATCACTTTTCATCAAAAACCAAAAATATAGAAATTTGTGTACCCAAATGAAACTTTATTTTTCTTCTGAAAATTAAAAGAAATGTACTTAAAATTTTGTATTTGGTTAAAATGTCAATCACTGCAATACAATTTCTTAAAATAAAATGGAATAAAATTGTAAGGAAATGGAACAAAAAACTCAATTTTCTGGGAATTATCACTCCGCTAGAAAGGGGATTCCGTTATTATCACGGTGAAAGCGATGGTTAATTACATTATGTTTGTATCATTTTGGCATGCGACAATAACATAGAACCACGAAAGGAAAACAAAAAATGTTAAACACAAAATAAAATTTGTGAGATAAATAGTTTTTCCTTCGTTCATCAAATTAGTGATAAATACACAAACGATAAAAAAAAATTAGAAAGAAAAAATAAATTGAAAATGATATTTCATTACTTCCTTTTCCACTCTTATAATACTGATAACAGTTAATGGCATTTTTCAGAACTAATCAATCAAGTAACTGATTAATGAAGTATTTTAAAATATTAAAATATCCTATCAATTTTATTTTATTTAAAATTAGGAAATATAGACAAAATGTTAGAATTATAATTTTACATATAAAAAGGATATGGCTCAACTATTAAGAAAAGTTAAAATTATAGTTTTACTAATATAAAAACTTTCTATGTAATATATAGGTTTCACGACTGTTGTTCC
>Ga0123341_1004687_pt1 | contig 12053 bp, 6 predicted proteins | sample Turbeapinknodule_FD_89959 | JGI IMG/M metagenome (GOLD analysis project Ga0123341, IMG submission 89959) | Root nodule microbial communities of legume samples collected from Mexico - Turtle bean Mexico pink nodule | ecosystem: Host-associated > Plants > Roots > Nodule | place: Mexico: Nepantla... | reverse complement strand
TTTACAAATTTATAAAAGAAACTATAAAGAGAGATATTTAAATGAAGTCTATTCTTGAAAGCTTGTAGACTTCTTTGGCTTTAGGCTTAATCCTCTCTTTATTTTATGTCTTCTTTTAATTATGAGAAGACTAGAAGGAAGAACTTCAAATGTGAAGGTGAATGACCTCTTCCTTCATTAATAAAAGCCTCCTTTATTTGATTCTCATCATCCCCCAAGTGGCGTGAATCCTTCCATCACTCCATCTCCATGAATGCTACAACCGTATAAGCTTTCCATTCTCTTATCTTTTTTTTTTAATTCTCTTTCAATTTTCATCATCTCTCTCATTTTGAATGTCTAATTTCGTGTCCAATTATTCTTTGTGTGTGTCTTTTCTTTTTGCTATTTGAAGAAAACCTTCACACTTACTTAACCACTTGGTTAAGTTCATGTCTAGTGGCGATCCTCACTGAGTCTTCACCATATTCTATAATCAAAATTCTAATACAAGAAAAACCAAAAACTCAATGTGCGCATTTGTTAAATCAACTCATATGAATAAGAAAAGTGGAAATTGATTGATCATGCTTTGGAATACGTAGAAGTTGTTTGAGCTTCTTGACCTCAACACGTGATTGTGTTGCATAATGAATTTGCAATTTGCTATAAACTTGATGAGATTAATTGAGATCAACCATTTTGGTGGGGATAACTTGAGACATTGAAGCCAGGAACCAAACAAGAAAACTGGGATTGAGAGAAGATGATGATCCATCTTTGGTAGAGACGAGGCGTGAAAGAATGTAAGAACCATAAAAAAAGTAAAGAAGATTCATACCACATAAAGTAACAAGAACTTGTTTCTAGATTAAGAAATTGTCATTGTCGAATTTGAGTGACATTACAATATAGAAAAGATAAGGAAAAAAAAATGAATGTGGTGAATTTTTTTTCTCAATTAATAGTAATTGACGATGATGTCATGTAGGACTTAATACCATGTAAGATAAGGAAAAAAAATGAAGAAAAAGAAATAAATAAAAGAATTGAAAAAAAGATAAGTAGAATATTGTTATGTACATAAAAGACAAACAAAGGGTATACCTATAAATTTAACATACATATAGTTATTCTACCTAACATCAACATAATAAAATTAAAATAACATAATAAAATTAAAATAAAATAAAATTGTGTATCTAAGTATAACTTCTTAATTTTTTTTTATACAGAAAATATGTCTCATAACACAACTTCAATGTTAAAAAACAAATCAAAATTAAAATTGTGTTTGAGAGCACAATTTTTTCATTTTGAAATTGTCTCCTCCAACATGGGTCACCCATTTACAAGTTTAGGATTTATCTATTTCAATAAATTTATGTAAAACTTCACCTATTTGGAAAATACGCCGAGAAGAAACAAATATGTTATACACCAGTTTGTAATAATACATTTTGAAACGGAAAACAGAGTAAATAATAAAAATTAGTACATTTTTTTTTCTGCTAAAAGGATAAAGATAAAAAACACACATAACAAGACATATTTTTCTCCCTTCCATTTTTTTTTATCAAGCCCTACCACCAATTTGTCATGCTAAAATCAATGTAGAAGAGTTCAATTTTAAAAAAATTGACAGAAATAATATAAAATTTGAAATCCGAAGAACGTGTCATGCTTATTTTCCCAGTGACAAACAGGAGAAACAAAAACCCGCAACATAGCATGATTCGATCCCAAAATAGCAGGAAACAGAATTTGAGAATCCTCTGATGCAAATTCTTTAACACGAAGTGGGAAAAGCAGAAGAAGTGAAGAGACAAATCAACAACAAGAAGACCTAACTAAACCAGTACTAACCAACAAGAAGCAGAAGAAGAAAGGAAAATATATAAATACAAAATAATTTTGAAAAAAGAGCGTTAAAGTAAAACGCAGGTTAGTTTGTATCATTCTTTGTATCCTCTGTGACGTTCTCTCTTCACCGTATTCTCCCGCGGATTCACCTTTACGCGGAGGATACCATCGGACACCAGATATATATCTCTTTATCTCTCTCTCCCACTCTCGAGATGAACGATTTCGATGGTCTCTTAACCACCGATTTCGGGTTCAAACCCCAAGGAAAATCGGCGCCAATGGCAGCATCTAAAGCTTCTTCCAACAATTCATCCTCTCTCAACTTCGATTTAGGTTCCCGATCCGCTCGCACTTCCAATTCCGTGGCCGGCGGCGACTCCGTCAACGCCGCTTCCTTCGACGATCTCTTCGGAGGCGGTGGCAAGCCGGACGCGTCTTACGACTTCGACTCCGTGTTTCGCGCCTCCGCCGATTTCCGCTCCAAGTCCGTTAACCTGCCGGCGCATGACAAACCGGTGTACGACAAACCGATGTATGACGACGACGACATTTTTGACGGCGTTCCAGGCCTCAAGAGCTCCTCCAAGTTCTCCTCCGGCAACGTTTTCGCTTCGGCCGCGTTCGATGATATTCTCGTCGGGTTAGGTGAATCGAAGCCTTCGGAGAAGGGAGAGAGAGGTGGCGCGGATTTTGATGACTTGATCCCTGGATTCGGGAGCAGCAAGGCTTCCACTGATTGGTATGTTACGTGGCTGTTACAGAATTTATTTAATGTGAGCCAGAATGTTGTGTAGTAAGAATTGAGGTTTATTTATTGATCTTTGGAACAATCTATTTGTGTGCTGAAAGGGCGTGAAGAACTGAGATTGTGTCGGTAATATAATTGAGGAGAGAAAAAAGTTTTTGTCAACTATATAATTATGGACCACTGAAATATAATACCAGGAAAACTATCGGGAGGGAGTTTTAATTCAATTCAAGTTCTTCTACCTTGTGTAGTTGAATGTAACATGCAGAGGGGTTTAAAAAGTTTTTTGTGTGCAAAATATAGGTTCTTAGCTAGCTCCATTAGTGAATTAAGTCATTTTACAACAATATTAATGGTCTGAGGATTTTGTTTAAATTAACTTGTGTAGTGAAGACAAACCATTGGGTATGAATTTTGAATTGTTTATGCACGTGTTTTGGTCCGTCGTTTAGAATTATTCCATAACTTACAGATCACACCCTTGAGTATAAACGTTCACTGCCCATGATATTCTGAATATGTCAGAATTTTTTTTTTGCCTGCTAGTCATTATTGCAAATGAACTTAAATTCGTAGTTCACAAGCCTACTTAACGTATACTGCTATCAATTATTTTTGACTGCCTGAAATTGATCTTGACTGTTGGAGCTTGAAGTAGATATTCTGAAGTATGCCTAGATTACAGGACTGATTTGGAGGGGAAGGGGTTGTTTTTTGCTGATTGTGTATTTTTCTTCTATTAGACTGAGGTTATTGTTTGAACGGTGTCAACATTTTGCGATAATCTATGAAGTTGACATTTAAGTGTGCATGACATAGTTGAAAGGTAAGGTGTAGTTAGTTATACTTGCTGATTTTATTCATTAATGTAGACACTTGAATGAAGCTCAAAAAATTAGTTTGGAAAAGGTAGGAGATGCACCAATAAACTTATTTTATTCTGTGGTTTATTTTTGTGACATTTTCAAATTGGGTATTATAGTTAGGTATCCTTGGGTTGTGCAGAAGATTTTCATACAATAGAGCATGACTGATTTCAATAAAATCGTTTACTCAAATTACTGCAAAAGTTTAAGAACCTGCTAAGCATCCAAACACTGAGGGAACCTACCCTCAAAAGTTAGGTATTAAGGTGGGAGAACCAAATACTTAAATACTTCACTGAGCATCCATACTAGATGGTGGGACTTAGGCACCCCATAACAAATCTCTATTAGAACCCTTACACTCTGGGAGGATTAAGTTCTGTTAGGACATCAGAAGGAAACCTGAGACTGATTTTATTGACTGAAAGGATTAAATAGAATCTGAGAACAAAAATACTCCAAACCACCTCAAATGATTTTGTTATTCTTTCTAATCAGTATAACCATTGTCTCCTAATTACTCGTAAACAATTATTTCACTTCCTGTCCTTTTTATTGTGTGACTTCACATCCATTTTTTAACATTTTCAATTTTGCTAATCCCGCTATTCAATATTAGAGTATAGATAGCCAGACATATGGCAGTATAACAAGACTATTGAGCTTGGTTGGTTCTTTGCAATCATAGTTAATCCTCAATAACTTTTTCCATTTTAACCATCTTTGTCTGTTTCTTATCTGTGACATCTTCATTACGTTCTCCATCATTTTATAATATTGAAGCCAAATATTTAAACTTAAAACACGAGGTATTCTGACAATCCTAACTGTCCTAAGTAACTGCCACATCCCCTCTATCCTAAAAGACTCAGTTTTCTTTTTATTTCTCAAGGATGACCATTTCAGTACTAAATTTAGATATCTGGTACTTTGCTGTGCATTTTTATCTTGGAAGTTGATCCTTCATTTTATCTGGGTTCATGATGGGATCAGGTCTAATGAAGAGTGAGGATAGATCTTATGAATTTGTTGTTGCTTGCTTAGCATCTCATTTGGAGAAATAGAAGTGAAGTGGATGAGAATAATAGAAGGGACAATACCATCCCGTATCTTCGCATATTCTTGATGCATTGTAATCGTTTTTGCATATTGTTTTATTCACAGGAGCGTTCCTAATATTGATTTGTCATCACAACCTACTATCAATTCTTCTAAAACAGCTTCCGGTGAAACAGATGACCCTTTCAAAGTGTTTGAACCAACTTCAGCCTCAGTGGATTCATCCTCAAAATACTTTACAGACCCATTGGAAGAAATTAGTAAATTTAGTAGTTCTAGAAGCACAAAAAATGAGAGCGTGTCAAATTCTAATGGTGAAGTATATGATGATATTGATAGCTTTGGTGGACTCGGAAATTCTGTGCCTGCATTCTCAGCAGAGAGAAATAGCATGAAGGGTAGCATCTTCCCAAATACAACCACCAATAAAGAATCAAATGGTGAATCATCTGGGAGGAGTCCTGAGAGACAAACACAAAACAAGATTCCTGTTGATCATGATCAGGAATTTCATCCAGCTGCATTTGACATGCCTTCATATTCATCCAATTCTTACAAACCATTTGGCCAAAGGTCTACGTCCCCTTCACATGATAATGATGGTTTTAAACAGGCTAATACCCAGGCAGATATGTCTCCAAAATATGAAGAGAAGTTTGAATCAAATGATGATATATGGCTGACAGTATCAGAGATTCCTCTTTTCACTCAGCCAACTTCTGCTCCACCACCTTCAAGACCTCCTCCTCCTCGACCAGTACATATTCCCAAGTCGGGAGCAGGTTCTTCTGCTTCTTCCAATGTCAGAAAGAAGGATAGTGAATTTTCTTCTTTTCCAAGTTCCACTCAATTTTCTCAGGGTCCTAAATCTGCTCCTGCTGCAGCCAAATTATCTTCTGCATCTCAGTTTGATGAACTTGAAGATTTTGCCATGGGCAGGAATCTTGGTAATGACAATGAACATGGAAATGGTCTTGCTGATAAAGAATTAGAGATGAACTCAGCTGCTGCAGCTATGAAAGTGGCTATGGATAAAGCTGAAGCTAAATTTAGGCACGCAAAGGAAGTTAGGGAGAGGGAAAATACAAAAGCCGTTAAAAGCAAGGAATCTGTGCAATTGGAAAAGGATGGCAGAGCTGTGTCGGAGGATGGAGGAAAACAGGAAAGGTTATATCATGAACAGCAGCAAAAGGAGAGAGAGGAAAGTGAGCAAAGAAGACGTGAGAAGGAAAAGGAAGAGAAAGAAAGAGAGCAACAAAGACTTGAGAGAGAAAGAGAAATGGCTAGACAGGCTGTAGAAAGAGCTACTAGAGAAGCGCGTGAAAGAGCAGCTATTGAAGCTCGCCAAAGGGCTGAGAGGGCTGCTGTTGAGAAAGCTAATGCAGAAGCTAGAAAGCGTGCTGGAAGGGCTGCAGTTCAGAGGGTGCAAGCTGAAGCACGTGAAAGGGCTGCTGCTGAGGCAAAGGAAAGGGCTGCTGCTGAAGCAAAGGAAAGGGCTGCTGCAGAGGCAAAAGAGAGGGAAGTGCGGGAGAGAGCTGCAGCTGCAAGAGGTAAACAAGAACGTGCTGCTGTCGAAAGGGCTGCTGCAGAGGCTCGAGAAAGAGCTGCTGTACAGGCTCGAGAAAGAGCTGCTGCTGTGAGGATGAACCAACAACAAAATGACAATGATTTTGAATCATTCTTCAGCACAGGTGCACGAGCTAACAGTGCTCCCAGGCCTCCTAGGTCCAGCGTTTCAGTGAGTACCTATTTATGTTAACATCTTTTATACTAATATGTAGTGGCCATCTCCTGGCTTTGATATTGTCTTTTTCTATCATAGAAAATTTAAGCTCAAAGTTGGATGTTTTGCTGATTGGTTTGTTATTTTTTGTTCTTTTCCTTTCCATTTTAAATAAAGAACTATAAAAAAATGATTAAAAAAATTTCACCTTGTAAATTTAAAAAAACACAGTGGACTGACATGCATCATGTTAATCCTAGCATAGTACTATTTTATTTTTCTAACTAATCTTTGCTTTCAGGACCCTGTATTTGATGCCCAATTTCAGTCAGATGCAACCTGGAAATCTCCAGGTGTGTCTTCAAGCATGAAGAAAGCCTCGTCATCCACTAATATTGTTGATGATCTTTCCTCAATTTTTGGAGGTTGGTTTATGTGTGAATATATATTCAAAATTCATTGGAATTTTTGGGTCTCTACTTACAGAAGCTCTTTTTGTCCCTTTTTTCTATGGTTTGAAGCTGCTCCATCATCATCTGGAGCGTTTCAGGAAGTTGAAGGGGAAAGTGAAGAAAGACGAAAAGCCAGGTTGGAACGCCAGCAGAGGGCTCAGGAGCGTGCGGTATGTCTTACAGTATTTTCATTGATTTCTTTTTAATTTATGTGAAAGAATAGGTGAACAATGTACTATTTTCAAATCAACTTGACATTGAATTTATAGGGAAGCATGTACGTTCCTGAGAAATATTTTTAATTGTCTTGTTGCACTGATCATTACCATTTTACGCCAGACTAAAGCATTGGCTGAGAAGAATCAACGGGACATACAGACTCAAAGAGAACAAGCTGAGAAAGATGTAAACAGTTTCTTTTGTGTTTTCCTTTGAGAAGCACTTGCATTGCACTCACAGCTCATGCACAATATATATCCCTTCATCCTTGTTGACCTCTTTATATCAGTGATGCACAATACAAGGGTCAATTGATTATCCAACTTTTTGATTTCTTATTAAAGTGTTACCTTGTTTGTCTGTTTCTAGTTTACGTTAAAGCTTGTTTGGTCTTTTTTCCCTTTAAAAATTACCATAAACCGATGCCTCTTCTTTTCCATCCAAAACTTGTTTTATCAATTGGAGAATTGAGATGGGATATCTTCACTTTTTCTCTTCTTTATATAATTTAACACACAGTGAAACAGATCTTTTTATGTAGGTGACAGTGGTTAGTTGGATTTGACATCTTTGTTAATTTTGCAGAGTTTTTATAGTGATGTGTTTTTATATTTATTATCTAATCTTATCTCTACATTGATTTCAGAGGGTTGCTGAAACATTGGATTTTGAAATTAAGCGCTGGGCTGCGGGAAAAGAGGGGAACTTGCGTGCTTTGCTTTCCACCTTACAATATGTATATACTTTCTACACGCACCTTGGAAAAATCTCTGAATTTCTGTGTTTCTTATCTGTATGAACATCTAGAAGTTTGGTAGTTTATGCTATCACTTCTTTATTTATTATATTAAGGCATGAGCACAACTTTTAAGATATGGCATGCTGGGTCTCATCTGATTCAATATACCTCTTAGGGTTTGAAGTGTGGTGGGTTTTTGGTAACAGATTATTCTCAGAAAATATTTTTAAGAAAATTTCTTTATAAGTTGGCAATAATAAGCAATTGGTTCTTCAAGATAAGTTGAACCAAGCATGCACCAATTCTATATTTCGAAACTGATTTTATTGGTTTCTTAAGTACTGCTCATTACAGGATAACCCAGTATTTCAATTTCCTTGTTTAATACTATCCATATTAGCATTTCCAATCAGATCTTTACTAATATTAGACATATTTTAACGAAAGTGGTTGATTTTGCACCAGTCTAATGATGTTCTAATACATGAAAAGCAATGTTTCCAAATTTAACACCGAAAAGTTCCTACTTCTAAATCTAAGCAGACTAATGTCCCTTTAATTTGTATTTTTTTAAGGCATCAATATTTTTATTCTATAGTTGTGTTTTGCTGTGGTAACTTGTTTTCTTTATGAATGATGATCAGGTTCTGTGGCCTGAATGCGGTTGGCAGCCAGTTTCTTTGACTGATTTGATTACAGCAGCAGCTGTCAGAAAGGTTTATAGGAAAGCTACATTGTGCATTCATCCTGATAAAGTGCAACAGAAGGGTGCCACTATACAACAGAAATGTATTGCTGAGAAGGTTTTTGATATACTCAAGGTATTTCAGGCCTTTTTATGTTATTCATACATACAATCATCTATGCTTAATAAAGAGAGAAGTGGTTGTCAATGGCAAATAAAGATTAGGCTACTCTTATTTCAAGTGACTTCCAAATGTGGGTTTCCATTTAACATTTTTTGGTCAAATGAAATGCATTTATATAGGCTACTGTTAATAAAGATTAGCATTGTATCTTGTCCTATATGATGGCGTGTATTCTGAAATAATGATTGAATTAATTAATTTATTTTATATATAGGCATCTTAGGGCATTTTCTGTCATGTCTGCTTAGAAATGCCAAATCCTATAAAATATAAAAGCATTAATTATGTTTTTGTCCGAGACATTTGAGGTAAATCTGTTTTTTTAATTTTAGTCCTTACAATTTCACAAAATGTTAATAGAAATGATGTGGCAATCAGAAGTGTACACGTGACAGATGTTGATTCACATCACCATCGATGTTAAATCTGTCTTTCTCCTGAGACTAAGCAGATTTCACGAGGTTGTTTGTAGAATATAAAATGATGTTTTCAATATTTATTTTAAATTTCAGTCACTAAAAATATAATTAAGCAAGTAGAAAAATATGATATAACGGAATTTTTATTTTGTTTTACAACAGTTATCTGGGAACTTTGTTTCAATGATACTTGTTAATGACATCATTATTGACAACTCGAAGTTGAATAGAATTTTTGGAAAGAAAAATGTTACGCATTTTTTAACACACTCTTCAATATTGGGAGGATATTCAAGAAATTCACCCATTAATAGAGGGAATGTTTTAATGATTGCTATAAAGCATCAATGTTTTGGAAAAAAAAAGTAATCCATTGCTCCGTTACATTTGTGCACTTTACCAACAGGCGTCTACCATTGCATTGCTGGATGTTCCTGTTAGTCCAGCCAATGGGTGGTAATATTGCTTGCACATAGTAGAATTTTCATCTACATAGATAACTTTGTAGTAATGTTTAGTCTCATGATGCTTCTGATGTACACTTATTAATAATTAATAATTGGACTCATGTTAGGGGTACTTGTTTTTTCGGTTTATAATTGCGTGTGTTCTAAATAAAAATAAATACTACTACTACTATGCCTTTATTTTTTTTCTGAAAAGTTTGACAATTTATTAGGAAGCATGGAATAAGTTCAATTCAGAGGAGCTTTTCTAATCTCGACGACCTGAACTACTTCAAGGCAGTTTTGTTCTGGCCATTCTGTTGAGAGGTAACCACACCCCCGTTTCAGCTGCCTCTCCCACTGCTTATTTGCATCGATGATAAAAAAAAAACAATTTACTGTCTGGCATCAGGAGGTCCAAAGGATACACGGGGAGGTAAATTTGTAATCGATGTAATTTCCAGGGGGTTGTCGGGTTCATTATACCGATGCTTATGCTGTATGTTTTGTTGTAAAATCTTTTTGTGGGCATTTGTCAATTCAATTCATTATTTCGGTCGAGTGAGGAGATCTCACGAGCAGTCTGTTCAGTTATTTTTTGAATTTTATTACTTGTGATATAGTATATAGTTTCCTGAATATAATATAATTCCAGTTGTGGACTGACATCAAAATGTGGGAAAGTTCCATGCACTCCTTCTAGCACAAGCTTGTTTATTTTGTGATGGTTTTGATTTCAAGGACTTTCTAAGGTTCAAGCTTGAGGTTTATGTTTATAGTCAGTTGTAGTAGGAGAGTTTCGTACAATTTTTGTATGAGTTAGGTCTAATCATGTTTAGATGTGAGGAACTTTAGTGAATTTGAAAATGTCTGGAACTTTAGCTTTATAGACGTGAAGCAAGAATGAGATTAAAATAGCATTCGTTATAAGATAGAAGATATACAAACAGGCACCACTGGTTACAACAGTTTGTAGCACTAGAAAAGAGGGGGTGGATGGGGTTTAATAATCTACATGGAAAGGTTTGTATTTCTGTAGATCAACCACGATGCTGGCAATTGAGCCAATAGCAGCTGCAACTGATACTACGAGGCAGACAAAGCTTAATATTTGCATACCTATCCATCTCTGACTCCACTTTGGGATCTTCTTTTGTTTGATACTCATCTCCACTGGGAAATAAACACTTAAAGGCCAAAACCCCAGTGCTCCAAGAAGTCCCAAAATGTCATTGAAGAATGGAATCAACATTGCTACAATAGTGGTTATGATAACAAACCCCGTTCTCCAAACTAATCTAAATGGGCTTAGATTGTAAGGGGCAAAGCCAGGAATTGGAACTTTGTATTCTTTGTCAACGTTGGGCCATCTTTTTGAAACCCATTTCTCGACAAAGGCAAATAGGGGCTGAGCATACACTTGGTATGCTCCCACAAGGTGAATTACGATAGCAGCATTAGCAATATCCACAAGCCAGTATGGGTCGTAAAAGCCAAATCCAGTGAGCAGGTTCCCAGGTGCTGTGTCCCCAAAAGCAGCGTAACCCATGAACCCACAAAGCATATAAAATGTTGTGGTTACTCCAATACTTAGCTTAGCGGCTTTTTTCATTGTCTTTGCTTCAGATGGTGGAGATTTTATAGTGTCCTGTGTAATCAAGAATAATATTACATTTAATTAGTTTCGTATAAAATTTATTTTGTTTCTCCTTACTGTTCAATCAGGGGAAGATGAAAAAAAGATGAACCTGAATTTCAATGAGGATTTGAGAATATGAGTAGGCAAAGGCTATGTCACCAAGACCTTGGAAAACTCCCCATACTTTTTGGGTCTCTGTCACAGCTCCAATCTTTATTCCTGTGAGACTGCCCTTGAAACCCGTTTCTGTTCAAGAACCAATTAAACAAGAATATCAGCATTTTTTTTTTCTGGAAAAGTAGGCTTTTGATCTTACCTTTCTTTTCCAAACTTACCTTTGATTCTTGTACTTTTAAACTGAAAAATCCAGCCTTCAAAAATTTTAAAACATGTATTTTTTTACCTTCTTTATACAGTTAGAAAACTAAATTAATATAATGTTACATTAGTTATCTTATATTTAAATTTAACATTTATCTTTATAAAATTAATAAAAGAATAAATTCACCTTTTTCATTATTTTTAACACTGCTTCTATTAAACAAATAGTAGTAATATAACCTGCAACTTTGGCAATTCCAAGAGAGAGGCCAATTATGGAATAGGCAAAGGACATGACTGCTGCAACTATGGAGAGCCACCATGTTTTATGAAAATCTGGAATTTGAGAGAATACAATTTGGATTATGCCAAAACCGATCATGAATGGGTTGCTCGAAATTTGGCATGGACCGTCTCTACCCGAGGAATGGAAACAGTTGGATTTTTTTATCGCCCTGTTAAACACATAACACTTAAATGCTAAATATCGGTATAAAGATACTTAACATTTGTGCATGGAAAAAAGTAACAGTTTTATTTAAAATATTTGGATTTACATTATTTTTAAAAGTTAACCTGATAGTTAGGAGTTACTCATCCCAATACTACTCAGTCTCAAAGAAAGGAAAAAAGAAAAAGAATACAGAAGTTCTATTATTTATTAAAAAAAACTAATGACAATAGTTAGTACATATATATATATATATA
>Ga0123341_1004686_pt1 | contig 12053 bp, 4 predicted proteins | sample Turbeapinknodule_FD_89959 | JGI IMG/M metagenome (GOLD analysis project Ga0123341, IMG submission 89959) | Root nodule microbial communities of legume samples collected from Mexico - Turtle bean Mexico pink nodule | ecosystem: Host-associated > Plants > Roots > Nodule | place: Mexico: Nepantla... | reverse complement strand
TCGTGTTCCAAAGAACCAAATCAGGTGCATGAATCTCCTCAAACACCTTCCTACATTCCACCATGCCAGCAGCACACTTAGAATACAAATCAATCAACCCACTCCCAACATGTGAATTCCCATGGAACCCAGTCTTTACCATCATTCCATGAAACTGCATGCCTACAACCAAATCCTTAACACAGGTAAATGCAGTCAAAACACTGGCCATGGTAAACATATCAACCTGTAAATTCTTCCTAACCATCTCAATAAACAATTCCACTGCCTCCACCCCCTCCCGGTGCTGCCCACATGCCACAATCATTGCATTCCATGAAACCTCATCCCTGACCCCACCCTCCCCATCTCCCTAAACACTCTCTTCGCCTCATTAAAAAACCCCTTCCTACTATAACAAGCGAGCACTGCATTATTCACCGAAGCATAACAATCATACCCACACATCACCACAAAGCATTGCAACTGCCGAACCAATCCAACATCATCACCACAGGCGGTGATCACACCAGACAGTGTGAACCCGTCAAGACCCAAACCGAGGTCTCTAACTTCCTCAAAGAGGCTCAACACTGGCCCACACTCACCCCTATCAGCATAGGCAGCTATAAGGGTGTTGTAAGATACTAAGTCTGGTTGAGGAATTTCATCAAACAGCTGGTGGGCAAGGTGGATAAGGGAATGTTTGGCATTCGCATTCATGAGGGTGTTGTAAGAGAAAACATTAGGGGGTGTTGAGTGAGGTGGAAGGAGATTTGGGCACTGTGGAGGGAACCACATTTAGAGTAGAGGAGGGTGAAGTGGTTGAAGAGGTAGGTGGAGGTTGGGATGAGAGACTTGAAGAAAAGGGCATGGAGGGTTTTGCCTGTTATGAGATCTCTTTGGGTTATGCAAGCTTTGAGAAGGTTGCAGAAAGTTTGAACTTGAAAGGGGTACATGCATTGCATTGGATTTGGAGGTGCGGTTGAGAAAGCTTTGTTTTCTTTTCAAAATTCACATTCTCTCTCTTCTCCGACTTCGCAATCAGATCACAGCTTCCTTGGAGTGTAGATGTTGTGATGCTTCCGGTGATGACGTGGCCGTAATTGTGCGCATTGGAGGTCGATTATGATGGTGGAGGTTTCGAATTTGAGTGCGCGTGAGGAGTTGGAGGCGTTGGTGCGCGAGAATTCGGGGCTTGGTGAGGGTTTGGAAGGGTTGTTGGGTGAATGAAAGGGTTCGGGCACGAGAACGGGTGAGGTAGTGTGAGTTTGGGGAACAGTTTCTTCTGAGCGGTGAATTTTGTGTTTCGAGTGATGTCACGCACTGATACGATGATCACGACTTCGGATCTTAATAGAACTGGTCCCGTGGAAAGAGACGTCGAACAGGTAAATTGGTTAGTTTGTGACTACTGTATTCAAATTCAACTGTTAAGAGTTTATTTATTGATATTTAATATTCAATAGGTTTTTAATTGGTTATTTTTTGTTTTAAATTATGTAACTATTAGACGGATTTTAATTGTTAGCTATTTGTGGATATTCAAATAGGTTTTCAAATGTAATAAATAAACGATTAATCATGATGATGATGATGTCAACTTTGTACTGCACTGGAAGTCATGTTTGGTTGGTTCATTAATTTGTTTGAGCTGCCCAGGTAGGGGTGTGGCATCAGCTGAAGTCAGTGTTTTTGGGTTTCCTTTGACCCTTTTGTTGTAATGGGTTTGATTCTGTATTGAATATACATGAGTTCTACACCATTATATTGAAATTCTTTGTAATTTTCCTTATTTGTTTTATCTCTGTAACTGTTGGTCGAAGATGCCTTGTTTGGCATGTAGGACTCCCAATTTTCTTGCATTTTAGCTTCTTTTCTAGGTCCCACACTCATTAGGATATGAAGAGGAAGGGCTTATGCATCCATAAATAAGATCCTTGCCCCTAAGTACTCTCACCCTATGTATGAAAGAAAATTAAATTGATTAAAATGTTTTTTTATCTCTTGGGTCATAAATGAGAGTAAACTTCTCTTTAATGAAAGGACAATTAGGACAAAAGGAACTTGTTTCAGGTTCAAAGACAGAGAGAGAGATTTGACTAACTCTTTTAGTAATAATATGAGAAGTAGAAGAAAACAAGGAAGCATTAATAAAAATGTGACATTCCAAGGTTTGACAAATGCCAGCTAAGGAAATTGTGGTCTAACCTTACTAGATCTTATTAGATTGAAAGATGTTTGTTGTCTTGTTAGAAAAATCTGTAGGGAGAAACATTTTTATTTTGAGTGTGGTCAATTTTCACCTACAAGAGGAGCATTGAGTTCATTTGTATCCACTTTGAGTAAAGGAAGGCATACTGAAAGAATCCACCAATAATTAGAAATGCAACAACATATAAGGTCCAAATTAACACTCAAATCAAGAAGCCAACATACTAGCAAGTTTGTATACTAATAACAAACCAATATTCAACACCAACACTAAACCAATAACTACTTGAATCTCTCTCAATACGTACCAACAGTCAGAAACAACAAATCTCTCTCAAAATACAATGAGTACCAACAGTCAGAAACAACAACTACACTCCACATCTAGTGCCAATTGTAAAAGACGATTGAAACTGTCGAAACAAGGACAAAGAGGGAGGAGCCTCTCAATCAAAGCTGAGCCTCTCAATCAAAGCTGAAACTGTCGAAACAAGGACAAAGAGGTCGCACAGCAAGACGGCAGACGATGGCAAAACACAATGTATTCACTATATCTCTCAATGAGATGAATCAAACTAGGTGTTTGTTATAACAAAAAAATTACTAGGGAGAGGCGGAGCAGAAGATGATTGTGGACGGCGGTGGACAATCGCAAAACTAGCAATGTGGGATCATCCACTCTGATACCAACTTAATATTTAAAATATGATAAAAAGAGGTTAAGAGATTGATTATCTCTTAGCTGATCCTTGTTATTTATAGAAGAAAATTACATCAGCAATACCAAGAGGTACAAGAAAAGGCTATATCTAGTTTATTAATGCTAATGCGCAAAACAACTTTTTAGGACAGACTACATGAACTATCTACACAAGTTAAGTTATATAACCAAGATAAATTATTCTAATAATTTGTTTTGTACACTCAGCAAAATGACATCATCTGTAGTTGAAAACCTGCATAGTGGTAAAGGACTTGTTCATTGTATTGGACTATCTGATAATTTATGTTTTGATGAGCTCATACTGCAGTAGATAAAGTTGATTTTGAAAATTACTAAAGGATCTATTGTTCTTTTAATATTGATAGTGATATTTAGGTTGTAGTCAAGAGTGAGAGCAAGTTCATGTTCTTTAAACTTTGCTGTATGCTTGTGGAGATGCTACTAATAAAGAAATCAGGATAAGAATGAAAAGTCTCTACAAAACTAATGGATCCATGGTTGCCAAAGATATTTTAAAAAATTCTAGCTGCTTCCATTTTGGTGTTAGATTTTTTTAGAGAATTTCTAACTACTGAGTGTCGGACAATGATCTCATCATTATAACATATTCTAAGAAGTTTTTTCAATTTTCATCTAACTTGATGTGCATTCAGCTTATTCTCTTGTATTGTGGAAGCTCAAGTATGGAAGAAGAGGGAAGCCCAATTTTGTCCTTTTCGACTTTCCAATGTGAGTTTTGTGCTTGTTTTTCAGTACATATAGATTAATACTTGTGAAAGTGTATGTCTCTTTTCTTCCTAAGATATATGTTTGCAAATACTTTGTCCCTGTATTATTTTCAAATACAAACTTAGAGCCTCAAACTATTCTTTTCTTTTAGTTATGTTTTATTATTATTTTACTCTATAAATAATTATAACAAACTTCCTTGAAAAGGCAGAAGTAGGGAGAAATATAGCAGACGGCCTTGAAGTTGACAGATTAAGACTGTTAGTAATTTTTCAAGAGAGGTAAAAATGTATTCATTGAATAAACATTGTGAGGTGCATACTCAAAGTTTCAAATAATTACAGAAAGAACTATCGATGGCTTAAGTACAGTTAGATCAGCATATATATTAGGTTTGTAAACTGTTTTCAGTCATTGTGAAATTACTAAAAATGACGATTACCATGCTTGACTACAAAGCTTTAATTATCTAATTGAAAAAGTTAAAGCATGATAATGCTTTTGCTAAACCTTGGGGAACCTTGATTAGTTTACCAGAAATATAGTTTTCATCACAATAAGTATTCATAGTTTACCAGAAATATAGTTTTCATCACAATAAGTATTCTACATTCTTCGAGCCCAAAGTGTTTTGCATGGAGTGTAAGGAGAGATATGAAATTGTAGTAAATAGTGAAGGTAATTTTAGGATAGATAAATATCACATTCGTTGTTGATATATTTTTTTTCTTTTGACAATAAAAGTATTTGATTTGTCTGTTGCTTTCAGGATGAATCTGTTTTGATATGGTTCTCGGGGAAAGAAGAGAAGCACCTTAAACTAAATAATGTTTCTAGGATTAAATCTGGACAACGCACAGTAAGTGTTTCACAATGATAAGGAAATCATTCATACTGTTTTGCTGCTTCAGATTTAGCCAACAATGTCATTTCTTATTTTTATAAATAATTGTTATAAGGTAGTTGTGTGATTGATATAATTAATAAAGCTTGCATTTTATGTATGCAGTATTGTCATCTCACAATTTGTTCTTAGTCAATATATAGACGATATGCCATTCACTATCCATCTTCTACTAAGAAGCTTGCCATCTAGGTCTCTTGTTATTCTGAATCTTTTCCATTATATGGCTGTTTATGGAAAAATTTTGGATCTTGTTTCCCTTCAGGAGATGCTTCAGATTTATTATGATTTACTGGCTACTGATGATTACTTTATTGTGGTCCCCTGCTATCATTTATGTAGTTTCTAATAGCAACTATTATGCTGCTTCTTTCCAGGAATTTATATACCCTGCGATCATGTTTGGTTTGGTGAACATGATCATGGTTTATTCAATAATCATAAATATATTCAGAGTTTCTTTTTGACTATGAGCATCTATACTGAATTCATCTGAAATGATTAGCTTATCTTGTCTATCTCTGTTATGACTGATTAAACATTATTCTATTTTTTTCAGCCAATCTTTCAAAGATATCCGCGGCCTGAGAAGGAATACCAGTCTTTTTCTCTCTTTTACAATGATAGATCGTTAGACTTGATATAAATTTCTATATTCATCTCCCTTTTACAATGAGAAGTCAAGAATTGGTGTCGGGAGTGAGGACCTGGCTCATTGATGATAAAGCAAGAATATGGCATCAATTACATACATTTTTTTTTCTAATCTCATTACACTTTCATTCTTTCCGTATATGTAGCCTCTTGTTTAAAGTAGGTGCAATGTAAATTTCATAAGCGAATGCATTTACTATTTTTTCTTTTACACCACTTATATACCTTCAGCCATGAATCCATTATTTCCTTAACATCCAAAATTATTCTCATTTGGTTATTAATTATATATTAACCAAATTATATATTTATATATAGGTCACTGCTAGTACCTTACTTAGCCTCTCAAATACTTCGGATTTTCAGTCTCTGAAACCAAGCAAGCATCAAGGTTCACCCGGTTACCCTTTGGCTATGTCAGCCAACATCAATAACTTACCATATCAAAATTTTGAAATTATATATCATCTTACCAATTACTTCTTGTTTCAACCCAGCATTTATTACTTAATTTATAAATAACAATTTCCTAATTTATTTTGACAATATTTATTATTCTTTAAAGAAATAAGAGGAGTTTCATACTCATGCAAACTAACAAATATTTATTTGTAGAGGAAAATGGTTAAGTTAAAAAACTGCAGAGTATAAAAATGTATTAGTCCCACATTACTCACTATAGATTAACTAATGAGAACTAAAGAATATAAAATTAAGTTACATATGGTTATTTTCCATACTTACCTGGACGGGGTCTATGGTTGATCATGAAGGTCCATGGCCTAAGGTAATAACTTCCATTGCACATTGGAAGGGTATTCCTTTAAGGTCTGTCAATAATGACAGAGCCTACGTCATAATTTGTGGTAGTGGGGCATGCGTTCGCGCAGCTCCTTCTATACAGATTTTTAAATTTTAATCTTGTATTTTAATGTTATTTTCTTTTTTTGTGTGGTATTACTGTAATTTTATCCTTTAAAGGAAATACTAAATTAACATATATTCTTAGTTTTTAATAAAATATATATAATGTATTTACTAATAGTAAGATTATTTTAATAAGCCATATTTATTGTTTTTAATCTTTTTCTACATATGTAAACTTTAAATAAACTGCACATGATTTGCTAGTTAACCATTGCATAGTGAGGATGTCACTCATTTGGTGTGTGTGTGTTATGAGGTGTTTAGTTTGTGTTAGCTAGAGTTGTGAAGAACTTTTCTTTCACTATATGTTGCTTGGTACAGTTCCACTCTAGTTTGATTGGGTGGAAAGACCTTATATAGGCCACCTAAATTAAAATCCCACAAGTCATGAATATTTTATGTTTTATATTTATGTGTTTCCATTATTTACTTGTGAACTTTGATATAGTTTTATTATTCAGTAGTGATGTAGTTTTCAAATAATAATTACCTTCAACATGGAAAAAAAATGTTTTCTTTCTCTCATGTAGCACATGCATGTCCAACTTTTTTGAACCAAAACCTGATTCAGTTGTTCTGGAATTAACTAGAAATCAAACTTTCAAAATTAGGGAAAAAGAGAGACATTGTCACTTTTATGTGTTGTTTGTGTTGGTTTGAGGGAATAGGCCTGCTTCTAAGGAAGAAGACAACATTATTACAATATAAGGATATCTCATTCATATTTTCATTTCACAATGCTATGTTAATTAATTAAGTATCTTACTACAAATTCTAGTTTTTGAGTTATGTAATACCAAAATAAGAATGCACTTTGTTGTCGATGTGTCGTAAATGAATTATCATTTTGTGACACCAAGTTCAAGCCATTATTATTATTCTTTATATCTTTTTGTCACAAGTTGATATTTTTAAATAATTTATTATTCTAGATAGAAAGTAAGTATCTTAACGCACTTGGTGGTAGAGGTAGACTAAGAGAGGCATCTTAAGGGGATAATGATTAAGTTATGTTTTTTAAGATAAAAAAAAGTATTTCAAGTCACACATTGCTAAAAAAGTATTTCATGTCACACATTACTAGAACAGTAGTAAGAAGTGAGGAACTTGGACTAAAAAGATATGGTCTGTGAGTGGGCAACATACTTATCTGGACGACACCAATGAGTGATCAAGAAAGCTCATGGTGTAGGGGAATGACTTTCATTGCACTTGGGAGAGGTGTTTCTCTAAGGTTTGTCCAAATGGCAAAGCTTGTCATAATTTGTAGTAGATGGAGCATGTGTTTGCTCAACCTTATATTAATAATAGTCATGAATCTTTTAATGCACACTTTATAATATTTGTATTTGATGTCTTCCGTAGTTGCTAGTTATACAAATTTGAAGTAGATTTTGATGAAGATTTTATTATATATGTAGAAGAGGTAAAATACAACCACACAATAAGCAACAAGAATACTACAAAAGAATAAATCAAGTGGACTCTCTTAATAATAGAAAATATTTCAATCTCATATAAAATGATTTTGAAATAAGTTATATAAATTTAAAATTTTATTATTTTAATGAATTAATAATACATGTTAATTTTACTTGTAAAATTATTGAATAAACTCCTCATTCTAAATTATTAAACAAAAAACTTAGAATTGATCATGGTTCTAAGCGATTTTATCGATTAAAAATATTATCTAATTGATTGTATTCTTTTCTAGTCATTCCATACCTATATAAGAATATATTAATATATTAAAAATATATTTTAATCCATTAAAAAAAATCTTATTAGCAAGCTAAACTCTAATGCATTTTGTGAAGTTTTCTAGTGGAGATTTTAAGTCAAATCATAAAAGAGAAATTCAAAATTTATTCTAATCAATACAACATACCTAATCAACACAACATATTTAAAACACATATAAGTATTCATAACATATCTAATTTTTAAAGTCTTTAATTTAGGTATTGGATTTATCAAATACACCACACTCCAACAAATACAACAATAATAAAATTAAACATACAAGAAAAAAAAATCTTAAAGACTCGTTTCAGTTTAAATTAATCATCTCATTTATAAAAATCCTTAAAAAACATACAACATATTAAGGAAAGAAGTAATAGAAAATATAATTTACTTTGTTAGTTAGAGAAGCGTCATTGTAATCTCATTGCATAATTTGTAGTCATTTTATTATTCTATTTATTTTATAGATTAATTTGTTTGTCATGATTATAATTTGAAAAAAAGTTAAATCTAAAATTTAATTTGATGCATTCCTTAAACAAAGAGCAAGAGGTTATTATAAAACCAAGAATATTTGTGTTTTCACTTTTAGAGGTTTAGACAGTAGCCTCGCTTGTTGTACTGATAAAGTTGGTTTGGGTGTTGCTATTGACGACACCGTCGATTAGTCATACATATTATTTTTCTTCACCTTCTACAATTACCTTAAGATTTATTTATATTCCATTTCTACGTCATAACTTATGGTAGTGGCACTTGCGTTTGCGCAGATCCCTCTATACAGTCTTTTAAATTTCTACTATTGCTTTTAATATCATTTTTTATTTTATTTTTTTGTGATATTATATTATCTATAATACATATATTCCTCTTTTATTGTTCATTTATTTTTTGTGTCTATATATTATATTATCATTGTTTCAAGAATTAACCTATGTTCTTAGTTTTAAATGAAATATATATATATATATATATATATATATATATATATTTTATTTACTGATATCAAGATTATTTTAATAAGCCATATTTATTGTTTTTTTATCTCTTCCTATATATGTAAAATTTACATAGTAAAATATGGAATGAAGACTTTTTTATTATAAACATCACAAAGTTCACAAGATTTACTAGTTGACCTTTGCATAGTGAGGATGTCACTCATTTGGTGTGTGTAAAGGATGTGTTTAGTTTGTGTTAGCTAGAGTTGTGAAGACTCTTTCTTTTACTATATGTTGCTTGGTATAGTTCCACTCTAGTTTGATTGGGTGGAAAAACCTTATATAGGCCACCTAAATTGAAATCCCACAAGTCATGAATATTTTATATTTTATATTTATGTGTTTCCATTATTTACCTGTGAACTTTGATATAGTTTTATTATTCAGTAGTGATGTAGTTTTCAAATAATAATTGCATTCAACATGGAACAAAGTGTTTTCTTTCTCTCATGTAGCACATGCATGTCCAATTTTTTTTCAATCAAAACCTATTTCAGTTATGCTAAAATGAACTAGAATTATGACCGTTAGAATCAGAAAAAAAGAGAGAGACATTCACTTTTATGTGTTATTTATGTTGGTTTGAGGGAATATTCCTGCTTTTAACGAAGAAGACACCATTATTACAACATAAGGATATACCTCTCATATTTTCATATCATAGTGCTTTGTTAATTAATTATCTTAATACATATTCTAGTTTTTAAGTTTGTAATCCAACAATAAGATTGCACTTTGCTGTTGTGATGTGTCCTAAATGAAAAATCATTTTGTGACACCAAGTGCAAGTAATTAATATTACTTTTCTCTATTTTTTTTACAAGTTGGTATTTTCAAATAATTTATTATTCTGTGCAGAAAAAAGCAAGTATTTTAATGCACTTGGTGATAGCGGTAGACGAAGAGAGACATTAAGGGAATAATGATTAAGCTTGATTTTTTAAGATACAAAAGAAGTATATCAAGTCCCACATTGCTTTAAAAGTAGTAAGAAGTGAGGAACTTGGATTACAAAATAGAAGTGTGTGTGAATGGGCAACATACTTACCTGGACAACACCAATAAGTGATCAAGAAGGCTTATGGTGTAGGGCAATGACCTTCATTGCACTTGGGAGGGGTGTTGCTCTAAGGTCTGCCCAAGTGGTAGAGCCTATGTCATAATTTGTGGCAGAGGGGGCCTGCGTTCGCGCAGCCCCTATATTTATAGTCATGAATTTTTGAATGCACATTATATAATATAATATATATTTTCTTTATTTAGTATTTGTCTTTGATGTCTTTTGTAGTTGCTACAATAACAACTATAGTAAAAATAAATAAATCAGTCTCAATGGTAGAAAATATTTCAATCTCATATAAATGATTTTGAATTAAGAGTTATATAAATCTTACACTTTACTTTAATGAATTAAAATTGTATTTTAGAATGTTAATTATATTTGTAAACTTATTCAATAAACTCATATCTGCTTATGGTTCTAATATTTTAATATATTAAAAATACATTTTAATGAATTAAAAAAATCTTATCATCAAGATAAACTCTTATACTTTTTTAGAAGTTTTCTTAATGTAGATTTTATGTTAAATCATAAAAGAGAATTTCAGAATTAACACATCATATTTAGAGTACATCTAAGTATTCTTACCATATCTGATCTTTAAAGTCTTACATTTATGTATTCATACCATATCCAATCTTTAAAGTCTTACATCTATGTATTCATTGTAAAACTTACACTATCAACCAATAAAAAATCATCAATAATTTGACTTTCAAAGTAGCTATTGTAAAAAAAAAATAAACTTACCATAAATAGTTGTTTGTGGTTGGATAATAGTGTACAAATCCTTTACAAACAAGCCTTTAACCTTGTAATTAATTGTATTCCAATATAGATGTCAAGTGTGTGTATAATACACAACACATAATTCAAAAATTCTCAAGAGTTATTGAAATTTAAGTTGAGATCTTCTCAATGACCTAACTTCCCCAATATAATAGTGTCTGTCCTAGTTGTTTATCAACAAAGTGCAAAGTTTCCAGTATGCACACTTCTGTCAGCAACCAACTCAACAAAATTTTTGAAGAAAAGTATATGGTTGTGTTGAATCAAGTGTGTTCAAGCTTTGAAGAATCCAAATCCTAAGCGTTTGATGGAAGACTGGAGGTGTTTGATGTTGCTGAGGTGCTTTAGAATAAGATCTGGGGTAGATTATATTTGTAATCCACTGTTTGTTGAATCTAAAGCTTAAGTGTTTTCAAATCTTTTAAGTTTAAAGTGTTTTTCAAACTAAGTGAAAAACAACCTGTTGTTTTGTCGAAACAACCGATTGTTTTATACTTAGGTGTCTTTGAAAAAGTTTGAAAACTATTTTGGATGGTCGACTTGTTGTCAAACCAAAACAATCGATTGATTCGCTATTTCAACTGATTGTTTGTTTGAAATCCTAACAGAAATAGTTTTGTTTGTTAAAAGAGCTTTAATTGATTTCATAACTAAATACGCTCCTGCTTTAAATGCTTTGACCAAGATTTGGATACTATATATAGTTTGTTAATGTTTTATAACAAAAAACAAGAAAGAAAAACATATTTGAGTTTTTCAAAGAGTTTTCAAGCATTTGAGTTTTTACCTTGAGCTTTGGTTATTCAAGAGAGAAGTGGAATAGGATTACTCTGTATTGATTTCAGTTGATTCTGTAACAGTGTAATTCATTATGTGATTTGTGTACATTCTGGTGTTGTAAAGCCAAGAAGGGTTGTGTTCTCTTGAGGTTGTCAAGATCAACATTCTTGGTGGTGTATGTGCAGTGTCTTGAGGGGATCAAGGTCACTTCTTTGGTGGTGTGTGTATGTAATCTGAATTTGATTACCTAGTGGATTTCCCAATGGTTTCTGGGAAACTGGATGTAGCTCTTGGGTTAAGAGTGAACCAGTATAAACTGTTTGTGCATTTCTCTTTTCCTTAAACTCTTTAATTTCAATTGCTGTTATTTTTACTGGTATAAACAACCGATTGTTTCTGCGAAACAACCGATTGTTTTTATGTTGTTTTTCTGTTTTGAGCTTTGTTCTTGGCAAACTGAATTCTTAAATCTGGTTTCTTGCAAAGAATTTCATTCTATCTTAAAAAGTTTGCGAAAACCCCCTTTAAATCATTCACCCC
>Ga0123341_1004685_pt1 | contig 12054 bp, 7 predicted proteins | sample Turbeapinknodule_FD_89959 | JGI IMG/M metagenome (GOLD analysis project Ga0123341, IMG submission 89959) | Root nodule microbial communities of legume samples collected from Mexico - Turtle bean Mexico pink nodule | ecosystem: Host-associated > Plants > Roots > Nodule | place: Mexico: Nepantla... | reverse complement strand
CTATTATCTTTAATTTGTTAAGGTTAATATATTTTTAGTAAAAATAAATATGAATGTTTATATGTAATTGTTTATGTATTTATATATATATATATATGTTTGAACTTTTTAATTAAAGAAAAAAATTACGATTATTTTGAAAGAACTAATAGTATGATGTAAAAGGAATAATTTTGGTAACTAAAATTGTGTATTGTTGATGATTTTTTTTTAAGTCCGAGTACAAGCATATAAATGAAAAAAAAACTGAAAATATGAAGTAAAATAATAAATACAAATAAAATCGGAAATTATTCTAAAATATTTATAAGTTCTTCAATCTTATTTTCAACCATATTCATCATGTGGTAAGGAATTCTCAGAAAAATAGACTAAATCTATTTGTTTGAATTGAAAGATTAAATTCATTGATACATAAGTATAGAAATTTTCTCATCTCTTGAAAAGTATAAAACCAAAAGTAGAAAAGACATAGTTAAGAAAATGAAAAAGACATAAAAGACAAGAAAAGATGAAGAAAGAGAAAAGTGAAAGTGGTGAATGGCAAAGAGGACAAAGAATTTTGTGCTTTTCACAGTTTTATCTGTTGATGGCAGCGCCAAAAGAAAGCGCTTTTATAGGTGTCTTCTCTATCTATCAATCATAACCTCACTCTTCAAATTCATTCTCTTCTCTTTTCATTTTCCTTTCCCTTTTCCTTCTTTCTTGCATTCTCTCCTCTGTTGCACTCATCATTTGCAGCACATAGTGAAAAACCACCCTGGTTTCTCACCAGACTCCACAAGGAAAAAGAATCGTGGGGTCCACTTATCTCACACACCATGTCACTTCACCGTGAGTGACCCGTGTTCAACAATCTCTCTTGTTTTAAGGTTTCTTTTTGCTTGTTATTATGGTAACGACATAGTATAGACACACAGAAAATAATAATAATCAGACATATTAAAAACTCTGTGTGCTTTGGGTCTTTGAGTCGAGAGACACTGTTAGATTTCCAAGGCCCCTCTTTTTTTACACACAAACAAACAAAAAATAGGGAATTTTTATTTTTTTTGCTATATTTCTCCCATCAGATCACTGCATAATCATAATGCTGTTTCTCTTATATCATCTCTTCTGATCCACTTCTCTCTCTCTCTCAAAGGTCCTCCTGTGTCAGGGTCTCAGAAGAGAGAGATCACATACCTTGCACACAATTCACACAACTCGTGCTGGGCTTCAGAAAGACTGAAACTTTCTCCTTAAAAACTTGTGGGTATTTATGATCTTTGCCTCACTGAGTCATTACATATAGATTCTCAACTTGGGTGTTCAAAATGTTGGTCACTACTGAGGACAAGTCTCATGTTGTTGTTGTTGTTGACATACACAGTAATGGCTGTTGTCACCGGAGCTCGGCCGCTGACGAGGGGTGTTCCGACGCCACCGATCACTCGCATGAGGGGCAAAGCTCTTCCCATGATCCTGGCACTGAGATAGTGGGAGTGTGTGAGAAGGAGAGAGGATCCTCTGCTTCAGAGTGTTCAGTGGAGGTGGATCTGGAGGAGGGTTCAGTCCCCGAAGTTAAGGTGCATTTGGATAATGTGGAGAGGGATTGTAGGATTTGCCATCTCAGCATGGATATGACCAACCATGAATCTGGAACTCCCATTGAGCTGGGATGCTCTTGCAAGGATGATTTGGCTGCTGCTCACAAGCAGTGTGCTGAGGCTTGGTTCAAGATCAAGGGCAACAAGTAAGTTCACTTTTATGTCTTTGGAATGACTTGGTTCTTGGCAAAGTATTGTGAATTTGTAGATTGATCAGTACTACTTACTCGCTAGTAGTTTACTACACACCATTTTTAAGCTTTTGGCTTTTTTCTTTTGGAGAGAAGTTATGAACAAGGTATCTCTAGTGGTGTTGCTTTAATTTGAGATATGGATAATCTATTTTTCCCCCAAATCTGGTGCTTTGACTTGACTTGTCTGTTTGTTGTTTTCTTACTCTTTCGCAATTTAGCATATGCTTATGATACGAAGAGGATTTGGGATAAAAGGCAGGGTCTTCTTTTGCTAAGAGAAAGTCATTGTGTGAGCTAAATTTGGCCACATTTTTCCCAAAATTGTTCACATCAAAATTAAATGCTTAAAGAAAGATGTTGGAGGGGAGATGAAAATATCATCGTATTTGCATATCGGACTGTCCAAGCATGTTTGATTTGCTTCTCTACCTCTTTACTCAGTTGCTTGTGAACCAATTGAATTTCAAAAGTATGTCTGAGAGTGAGGTTTTGAAGGAAAAGGAACAATGAATTTAAGTTCTTGATAAATATTTTCTAATTTTGGTAATTTTTAAACAAAGAAATATAATGACATCCTAACCTTTTGTTTATTTGAAGAAACAATATATAACTTTCAATTCAATTAAAAAACAACAAATTTTTGAAACCTTATTTGTTGAATTTTTGAAAGCTTTATTTTTAAAAAAAAAACTAAACTTGCCTTCAATGCTTTGTTATTTTTAATCAGACAGCATGTATGGTCCATAAGTAAAAGTTGGTGTGTTATGAGAAATTTCTTGTAAAAGAAGGATTTTGTAAAAACAGTACATTTATGGAGGTGGGTATAGTTTCCCAATCAAGAAAGCCCTAAGTTAATTAATGTTAACCTCAAGGGAGATTAGTATAATCACCCCTTTATTTATTGATCTGGCCCTTGTTATTAAATAGTCATTTCTTTTTCTTTCTTCAAAAGAAATCATGAACAAGTGTATCATTCACTTTGGACTTTTGTGACACATTGACAGCTGAATTTCATGAAGTAATAATCACCTATTGTTGACAGGCTCCAGTAATTTTCAAATTCATAAGTTTAATTGTTAATCCGTAGAAGCATCATGAAATTTGCTGCATCTAGATTGTTTTCCCATTTCAGAAAGATATTTCCTTTTTTTACACTTCTATTTTTCAGAAAGAAACATGTTATTTTACCAGTGGGATATCAAAACACCAATCCATAACAGAAAGTCACAGACTTCAATTCATATCAAAGAAAAAATGTCATTTTGGAATTGTTTTTTTGACAGCCTTGTGAGCATATTGAATGAAGGGAATAAAGTTGAAGTTTGAAAGGATTGTTGTATTAAGTGAGTAGAATCGGTCATTGCTAGAAAATATAAGTTCAATTATTCAATGTTTGATTGAAATTTGAAGGTTTACGACACTTCAGTCTCTAGTTTATATCAAGTTTATAGGAATTTTCGTTATTCTATAGAAAGATATTAAGATGAAAATAATAGATGAAGGTTTCTTCTTCCTTTTTTTTCAAATAATCCATGTGTAAGTTGTTCCCAGCCCAAACAGAGAACATAAAGAAGTGACAGCAGTTTGGCAAGTCAGTTATCATCTGCTGCTATTTGTTAAAGTGAACCATTTCAGAAACTGTTTCGTATGACTTTACTTGTTTTTTCGGTAAAATATGGCTCAAGATCATTAAAATGCAGCTTCTATTGGTTCATGCTTTTTAGTTTACTTCTGCTTGTGTATTTAAACTACTAAAAGTTACTGCAATAGTGTTATACTTTTGTATGTAATAGACTTGTAAATTGTACTAAGTATTTGATCTGTATGATTAACAGAACATGTGAAATATGTGGATCAATTGCACGCAATGTAGCTGGAGCTATTGAAATTCAAATGACAGAACAATGGAATGAGGCAAATGATGCTTCCACGGTACCACCATCAGGAACAGCACCACCCACAGAAACTAGAAATTTCTGGCAGGGTCACCGTTTTTTGAATTTCCTACTAGCCTGTATGGTCTTTGCATTTGTCATATCCTGGCTCTTCCACTTTAATGTACCCTCTTGAATTCCTGTTTAACTTGAGGTTGAAGCAGGTTAAGATGATGGGGGGTTATTAGACCAACCTATGCCTCTTAACACAGGTATCAAACTCAATACCTGTGTCTGCATAGTTTATTGGAACTCTTTCTTTCTTTCCATGTCTTTCTTTCTTTCCTTACTCAACTTAGAATACCACCATGGATGCTTATGGTCATTTTCTTAATTAAAGTTATATAACATGCTCGTTTCCTATCTTAGAAATTGTACTGGAATGGATAGCTTAACTTGGAGGGTTTGTACTTTGTACAATGCACCTCACAATTTTGGATAATTAGTGCATTACCTAGTTTTAACCCTATGATATGGATGAGAAGAGATGAAGTTCAAGATCCAATAACTTTCTAAGTTAAATTGTTGTCCTTTGCATCAAACTTTTTCCTAATTCATGCTTGCTCCAATTGTGTTCCACTTTCAATGGAGTCATTGCTCCAAGTGGATACAAAACCCTCCTTGGGAAGTTTATATTTCATAACCTTAAGCTAAACATCTATTACCCTCAAACTTTGAACCTCAAATATTACACTATATATCCATTTTCTTCAAATAATTAAAAAAGCAATGATCACCAGTTCTCATATGCTGCAAAGTGAAATTATCTCCAATGGTACACAATGTATTGTGTTGAGTGAGTATTTGTAAAATTAATTTTTGAAATAATGGCTTATATTTGGATGTTTCTATTCTAATAATAATAATAGGTTAATGATAAAATTCATGTATTTTTTTTATTTGACACAGAAATTGCTAAAGTTGTTTCCATTTGTTTTAGTGTAAAAAAAAATCCTATTTTTTTAAAAAATACGCATTTAATTAAAAAAAAATCTAATTCTAAAAAGTTGGAGTTTGCTTAAACATCAAACAATTATTTTCCCAGATTTTTAGTAAAAAATACACATTTTAATGAATCAATTTTATCTAATTCTACTTTAGTGTTCAATCAAACTTATACTAAATTCAACTATTAAAGTGGACTTTAAATCTAACTCAACCCCATAAAACCAGCTTATAGGGTTGAAGTTTGCACCCACTTATATACAATGAAAGACTCTAATCTCTTGTCGATGTGATCTCCAATACTAGAAATGAAAGTTTGGATAGTTGGTTTTGGATAGTTGGTGTGAAATCTTAGATTTTAACTTTGTTACTATCATTATATAAAAGAATGGATAGTAGATCTCTTTAATAAAGAGTGGGTACTTTTGTTTATCGTTTACAAGAAAAAAATAATAATAATTTGTCCACTTACAAATTATGCTGTCTCTGTTTCATGTTTATTGACGTTTAAGGTTGCTATATTCAAATTAAGCAACATTTGATATATGTTAAATATTGTTGAATTCGGATTAATAATTTTTGTTTTTCTGAAAAGAAACTAAGATATTGGTCATTTCTTAAAAGTACAGTTTTCTTACCATGCACCAAATTGCTTATAGGCAACTAAAGTAAATTCAACCAAATTTAGATTATTGTAGGGACAAGATTGTCCCTTAGCCCAAATAAAAAAGTGTACATTAATAATCATGTTTAGCATTGATAAAGACTTAGAAAGAAGGTAAAAATAGATTTTGATTGAGACTTTATCCTCCAAGATTCGTACAATGATTTTATTCCCATCTTAATTAGGACTAATAAAGGAACATTGGTGAACAATGAATTTTTAAAAGGTGACATTCGATCCACTGAATCGAAAAAATTATTCCAATAACAGTGTATAATGATATCTTGAATGATTGTTGCATTAATATTTTATCACTAATCATTTCATGATATAATGCTTTACTTTCTCTAGTGCTCCAAATATCATTGTAAAGTTTTTTAATATATTCACAATAAGTCTTATTTTAATATTAATTTAAATATATTTTAATTTCAACAAAAATATTGGTTAGTTAAGTTTATGACATTTTAATCATTCTTTTTAGTTTTTATTATTGATTGTAGTTAGTGTAAGCCTAAAAATTAAAAAAATTATTAAGTATAGTTAAAGTAATAAATATTATTTCAAATTAAGATTAGTATATTTTTAAGCACATAATTTAGTTACGCATTATATTTATTATTTATTATAAATAAGATACTTATATGTTCCATTCAATAATTTACTTTTAACGTTGTCTTTTTTATTTAAAATGGTTATATTTCTTTTATAACCTATAATTTATTTTTTATATATTAATTCTTGTATTATAATTGTTATAATATATCATAAATTTGAATTTTGACTCTAAAGATAAAAATAATACTAATTTTTTTTCTGATAATTAGTTAGTTAAAGAAATGAATAATGTATATAAACTATTTCACATTTTAACTTATAAATTAAATAAGACTATTAGACATACTAAACAAATACTTAATCATAATAAATGATTAAGAAGTATGAACGCAGTAAAATTCTTTCTTTGTCTCATACAATTTTTAATTTTCACATTTTAAATATGTTAAAATATAATAATTATTAAAATTATAAATTTGATTCATGATATATAAGTCAACTTCAACCTAGTTTTAGATAAGTTTTCTTTAATTGGTACATCAAATGAATGACTTGAAAAAGCTCAATAGTTCCTTATAATATTATAAATTAAATTGATCCTTAAACATTTGTAAAAATAGAAAAAATATAAGAAATGATAGTTTAATTGTGTTTTAGTAATTTTTTTGAAAACTTTTCCTAAATATATTCTGATTTGTGAGTATTCAGACTACAGTTCCGATTTGTTTAACTTTTTAACTTATATTTGGTTTGATGGAAGGTGACGAACACAATTTTTTATAACTTAATATATTTACTAGTTTTAAAGCATTTTTCAAATTATTTTTTTAATTATTTGTTTCTTAAAATTAGTTCACACAATAATGACATGCAAAATAAAAGAGATAAGAAAAAAAATACATACGACATTTTATATTGGTTCATTTCACACCACATACTACATCTAAATATTAATGAATAGATTGGATAAATAAACTAATGTTGCGAATTACAAATGAGTATTTTTTGGACTCATAGTCACTTCTTGCTAATCTCTTGGGTATTTTTTTGGGTTTATAGTCACTCGTGGCTAACCTCTTGAGTGATTTTTGGAATCATAGTCACTCATAGATAACCCCTTGAGTATTGTTTGAGATTGTAATCACTCATAGCTAACCCCTTGAGTATTTTTTGGTCTCGTAGTCACTTTTGATTAACCCCTTGAGTATTATTTAGGCTCGTAACCACTTTTGACTAACCTCTTAAATATTGTTTGAGATTGTAGTCATTCCTGACTAACTAATTGAGTATTGTTTGGGCTTGTACTCACTCCTATCTAACCCCGTGGACATTATTTAGGGTCATAGCCACTCATAGCTAACCCCTTGAGTATTGTTTGAAACACAGTCACTCCTAACTAAGATTGAGTATTATTTGGACACAATCACTCCTGGCTCAAATTGAGTATTCTTTTTATCCCAACCATTCTTGACTCTAAACTGAGTATTCTTTAGTCTCAGCCACTCTTAACTAACACTAAACATTCTTTGAACTCAGTCCCTCCTGGTTAAAATTGAGTATTCTTTTTTAAACAACTACTTCTGATTAAGATATATGGAATTTTTTTTATTAAAAATAACTTTATAATTTTAAGGTAACTATTTTAAATAATAAACTTAATATAATTTGTTGTTGGCCAAAATTATACCAACAATTCATAATAATCAACTCTTAAGCTTTTGGCCAACTTGGGTTTGGCTCGATCTGATATCTTCTGATGTGGGTCTGACCTTGGTTAGCCCTATCTCCACTTGAATTAACATGACCTAATTTGAACTTTGCCCAACATGGACATGAATCGATTCGACCTGATGTGGAACTGACTCTACTCGATTCAATATGAGTTCAACTCGACTTGGTCTGATATGGATCAAACTTAACTTAGCCTAATATTGACCCAACTGTGTTAGAGGTGATATCAATTGTCTGGTGGCGAAGCTCAAGTGATTCAAGTCATAATCAAATCATGACATCTGGATTGTTACACTCTTAAGTAGAAAGAGTTGTGCCTTGATTATTATCTATAAATTTTGCCCAAGTGGTAAGCACTAGATCCAACAATTGGTATTTGTTGTTGTAATTGTTGAATGGGAGATTGTTGTAGGTTGCACAATTTTCCTATGGTGTAGATCAAGTGGGTTGAGTCACAATCAAAGAGTTTAATTCCTAATGTGACAGTTGTTGAGGGGGAGATTGTTACAGGCGACATCAATTGTTCTTTGGCAGAGGCCAAGTGGACCAAATCACAATTGAATCATGATGCTTTGACTACTAGTTATAACTTTTGTTCTAGTGATAAGTGTTCAATCCAACAAATTGGACTATGCCCAAAGTGAGTCGACGCTACTCGACCTAACATGAAACAACTTTACTTGGCCCAACACGACTTAGCAAAGCGTGAACCCAACTCAAATCGACTCAAGGTGGGCTTGACTTGATTGAGCTTGAGGTGGACTCGAATCAACTTGACCCAAGTGGAGCCAAAATGACTCAATCCAAGTGGCTCAACTTAACTCGACTTGATATGGACTCAACATGGACCTAACTTGATTTGATCCATGGGGGTCCGAGTCAAGTTAGTCTGATAAGCATAACTCAACTTAGTCCAAGATGGGCTCGACTCAACTCAACATGACATGGAACCTATCAACCTTAGTTTGACTCTAACCTAACCTGATCGACCTATTTGACTTGGGCACAACTCAACCATGTTTATCTTGACTTGAGTGAGTCAAACATACTTGGCCTTTACCTGAATCGACCTGACCTAAACACGACCCAACTTGGCTAACACGGTTCCAACCTAACTTGGCCAGGCATGAGTCATCTCAACCTGATTTGACATGTCTGAAACTAAACTTGACCTAACTTGGACTCAATCTGACTTAACTTGTCTTCATGTCGATTTGATAGGACTTGGTTCATACCTAACTTGACCTAACCTGAACCTGAATATGATTACATGGGCTCATGTCGACCAATTTGAGATGATATTATCTTAGTCTATCTTGACAAAAGTCCAATTTGACTTTGTTATTTTGAATTGTTTTTCATGTGGATAAAGATTTTTTTTTATTTTAATTTTTAAATAAGTTTTTTCCTTTAAAATCGAACACGTTAATTTTCTTTGGTAACTGGGATTTTTATTGGTATTTTGACCTTATACACTTTTTCTTTTGAGTCTTTTGGCGTGTGGACTTTTTAAACCCAATTTGTATGAATCAGATAATGTTTTAAGTGTATCAAAATAACTTATCAATATTATCATATTTATAAGATATTATATTCTTATCTAGATCTTAATGCTTTCCTCACAAGTTCAATTCTTTAATCACAATTTTTTCTTTGAAGAGCATATAAGTGAGTTAAAGAAAAAATATTTATATAAACTCATTAATATCAATTCCTATAAAATAACCTGACTTTTGAACATATATATGAAAAACATTTATTAAAATCAAGTTTATAAACTTTTAGGATAACTTTTTTAAATAATATATTTATTATAATTTGTTATTGGCTAACATTAATTCATAATGATAATCTCTTAAGCTTTTTCTTATCCTAAATAGTGGGTCGCATATAGAAGGTGAAGCTAATACAGCTGTAGTGAGAAAGAAGTTAGGTTTAGAAGAAAAAAGAGAGGAATGAGATGATGCAGCAGAGTAAGAGTGTGACATAAAGGTGTGTGTTTATTCAGATGGTGAGGCAGCATAATTAGAATGCTATCATTAATAGTAATAAATTGGAAACCAATTTCTTGAGTGAATGCACGAGTTCTTGCCATTAACTCGGCGCAATTAACGCTCATTCCTTTCTCACCTAAGTCTCCATCTCATCTCACCCACTACACGTGTCAACTTTTTTTTTTTTTCATTTATGAATATATGAAAAAAAAAAATACACTTCATTCATAATATATGTGTATGAGTTTTAAATGTAATATAGTTTAAAATAGGTTAAATAATGAAACTTACTTTACTCATAACATTTATAAATATATTATTATATCTATTGTTTAGAGTATTATATTTAGTATTCAATTAAATATTTAATTTAAAAAATATTGTTTAAATTTTGTGTAAAACTCACAGTCATACAATAAAGAGAACACGGATTGCAAGAAAATAAATATTTAAGATTCTCTTAATGACATTTTACTATGTACCTCAACATAATAATAAATAAAAACAATCCTATTTTATTTTTTGGTACTTGTCAAAATAAACACGAAAAGAACAGAAAAGAAAACGAAAGCTTTGAGTTGAGATGGAGTGTTTCACCCGGGGAGTATACGTTTTCTTCATATTTTCAAGATGGGAAGCATGTTTTGATTATTTGAACATTCTTTTCGTAAATAAATATACACTAATGGAAAATCGTGATTATATGACAATATATTATCACAGTTATAATCTACCAATACAAAAAATAAGGCAGTAGTATTTTTATAATAAATTACAAACTTATTATTATGTTAGAAATAAAAATGACATAAAAAAATATAAGTTTTTGTTATGTCACTTATAGTTTTAACCGATATAATTAATAATTTTAGAATTTATAAATTTGTTATGTGCATTATGCTAGTATTTTCCATAACTTAATTACGTTTTCTTTGGATATGTTTCTCGTTCTCATTCTACTTCATCTTCTTTAATACTGGTTTATTCTTGCCATCTCCATTAAAGTCATCGGATCCTCCAACTTTAACCAATTCTTCAATGTCTCCACCTCAATCAATGCTCACACACCTTTAAAGCCTCCCATACCTCTTCCCGCTCCAACATCTTGAAGCACTTTGGGATCCTCAACGAGAATAGCGTCATGTTTGACGAGTTTGAGATTGGGGATTTCAAGGAGGGCGAATCGGAGGAGGTGGGGAATCTGAACCTCGTCGCCTAGGATTTTGAGTCAACTCCTAGGAATGACTGTGAACAAGTTTGGAATGTGTTCGTGCAACATTAGCAAGCAAATATCGTGTTTGGACAATGAGGATGCGATTTCAAAACTCAAGTCAATAGAAATAGGACAAAAATTCGAGAGAAATTGTTTGATTCAATTGTCTAAAGGTTACCATTCCCCAATTCCTTGGCCATGAATTTACATTTATCCTTGGAATTTTTGCAGACATTTTCACCCAATATTTTTTATATGAACTTTTTGCCCTCCTAAACTTTTTTTAGCAAGTCCATGTCGGTCAAGGTCAAACCTTGTGGTTTGAGACAAATTGACACATTTAAGTGTAGATATTAACATTTTAAGTCTCAATAGAAAAAAGTTATGAATGACATGACAATCTTATAATAGGTTAGATTAATTCTAGTTTACATCTATTTTAACAAAAATCAATTACAAACTATTTATAAAATGTTATTTAGTAAAACTAGTTAACAAAATGATAAGCAACAAAAAGTCACTATTATAAAAAGGTAATAAACAATTTACAAACAAATTACATATCAAATTACATATGATTAACATGTCATATTTGTAGTTCCACAAAATAAGAATGACGAACAAAAAAATCTAAAATTCAAGAGACCGAAAATGTATTTTATCTTTATTAATTGTGTATTAGTTATCCTATGAAAAGATTGTACGTCAATTTATTATCGAATATAATATTTAAATTACTATACAGTTTTGACTATCAATTATATCATTGATTATACTTAAAATTATAGTAGAGAATCTCAAATATGAAAGTTATAAAAAAAAGTTATTATTTTAATATTAATCTCACCTATACTTAAAAATAAATAAATTTATTTTGTAAATCGAACAAAGCAATTTATGTAAACAACTTGATTTAATTTTTAATCAATATTAAGCTCCTCATACATCCTCATTAAAAAAAATGAAAATTTTATTTATAAGCATGAACCAACAATTAACATTAATATGTATATTTACGTTAAATTTGCAGCATACAATCAAGTATTTGTCTGATTTTATTTTAACATTTTAATGCTTTGTTTAATTAGGAGAGTGAATTTGAGATGATTTGGAGGAATGGGGAAAAATGTGAGAAAACATGAGATTCTCTGGATTAAGATAAATAGAGTGGAAAATAAAGAAAAATAAAAAAAAATTATGAAAGTTTGTGAGTGACTTGAATAATGTGATTG
>Ga0123341_1004684_pt1 | contig 12054 bp, 14 predicted proteins | sample Turbeapinknodule_FD_89959 | JGI IMG/M metagenome (GOLD analysis project Ga0123341, IMG submission 89959) | Root nodule microbial communities of legume samples collected from Mexico - Turtle bean Mexico pink nodule | ecosystem: Host-associated > Plants > Roots > Nodule | place: Mexico: Nepantla... | reverse complement strand
TGAATTGAGCTTTTAAAACTTTCGCACAGATTCAGTTTTTATCACAGTACAAACAAAATAAATCGATTTATTTAACAATGAACAGATTTATTTTTTATACTGCTTATGTACTTTAAGGCGTTTATCTCAGTTGAATGATTTTTTATTTTAAGATTGAGTTAGATGCTCTGCAGGCAAAGTTTAAATTGATTTTCACAGGATAAAATACAGTAGTTAATCACAACCTTTGAATACAAAATCAATGCTTGTTTTTAAAACAATTTACAGGTTGAATTAATTTTCACAAAACATGAATTCCAATTATCAAGAAGAGTTTACAACCACACTTTACAAGAAATTGAAGTATGAAACGAATACACCTGATAGAGAATGCAGAAATCTGCCTTAGACCAGTAAAACAGATTGCTCACACAGTGACAACACCTCTAACCAAGCCTTAGAACCAACCAAGAACAAACACACTTTGTGATTTGAAAAATCTTTCAAGAACTCGTGCTAATCCTCTGAAATCTCCTATATCTCAGTTGTAAAACCAGTTTTCTCAATGAAATGAACAACGTTTTAAAGCCAGAACAAAATCTCTTTTTATAGGAAAACATTTTATAACAAACTTTCAAAAAACAATTAAAGTTGTTACAAAAATAACAGATTGAACATAAAATTAACAGGCTTATTTTCAAAGGCAGTGAGAGATTTTGTTATATGTAGGAGACTTAGTCAAAATCCCTGGTGCAAGGGTGAAAAACTGTTTAATAGAAACATGGCACTAGACTAAAAAGAATCTATTTATTTACAGAAGAACATATTCATTTTCAAAACGATAACAAGAACTTTTTACCAAGTGAAACACGGTCGTTTTGATGGAATGAAAACTTAGTTAAGATACTTGATGCATAAAACATGATTTTCAAAAACAACACTTAATCAAAGCATCAGTTTAAGAAAAGAATCTATCCATTTAGAGAAGAACATATTCATTTTCTGTGCAGTAGAGGATACTTTGTAAAACATGTGAAAAACAGTTTCATAAAACTTGTGCTTGCTCTTATCACATAATCAGGGGTTAAAAGGTGGGTTACCCAGCAAAAAGCCTACTTTAAACAACCTCTAATATATACCTAAGACATCCTTTAAAGCAAATACAAACACTAAGGAAAAATTACACATTTGGCTTCATCAAACACTTTGTCTTGAAGGGGCAACATCCATCTTCAACAGGACTCACCCTCGGTTTCCTAGGTGTGGATACCCCTCGACTTTTAGAGAGTTCTAGAGCTGGTAGGATGGATGAAGGACTTCCCAGATGGATTTCTTGGTCCGATAGATAGACCTCCTTCCACCATTTCCTCTTCACTCTTTCGCCGCATCTCCTCGTTTTTTCTCTTCATCTCGACCATCTCTCTCTGCAGTGACATCAAGAACGTCATCTCCTCAGCATCAGACATCTTCTCATTCACCGTGTTTCTAGTCGACACCATCTACTTCCTTCTTCACACTTATTTTCTTGGCCCCATGGTGAGCGCCAATTGTTCTCGAACGGGGTTGGAACCAAGAGAACGATTCAGACTACTCCTTTGATTGGTCGGTACTTCGCTCCTCCTTCTCGGATGAACTCTCTCACTCGCTCCTCCATTCCTCTTCACTAGCTTTGGATTCGAATGGTACCTGCAAAAGGTACTTCGACGCTTAAGTCAAATTTCAGCACTCGACACTCTGTATTTAGGATTATATGATTGCGTACCTGACCCCTTGGGATCTATGCTAAATTATACAATTATTATGGGCCCATTAGGGTTAATGGGTCTAATAAAAGGAGATTAATAAACACTGGGTCATTAATCAAACTCGTTGTTGGTCAAATCGGTCGATTTTAACCGGGTGTCGAGTCAAGGTCTCGGTTGTGCGAACCCTATAAACCCTATATATATATATATATATATATATATATATATGTGAGTGTGTGTGTGTGTGTGTTTATATATGCATGTATTCGTCGGGAGTGCTTGGGACCTCGGTTCAAGCATCTAAGTATAATCAACTCGGTTTTGGGCGAGTATAGGCCGAAAGGCGGGTTATGAGCTCGGCCTAGACACTAGTGGTTAGCTCAAAAAAGATAATTAAAAAAAGGGAACATTTATTTTGGTTATAATACAAATGTTAATTAAATACAAATAAAATATGTTGGAAATAATGTGATTAGCACTCGAGAATAAAGCTGCACATGCGTAAAATGTTTTGTTGTTGTTAAACACCCGAGAATAAAGGTGCACGTAAGCAGTATGTTTTTCTGTTATGATTTTATGCTTCTTGTTGAGATTATATACTCCCTGTTGAAATCTTGCTCTGTTGAGATTGGAGAAAACCGTTGAAGGGATATCTATAAAAAAGGCTTGAGACCCCGAGTAAAGGTATGTTGTTTCTGAATACTTGAGATTGAAACTGATTTGATACTTTGAATCCTCTCACTGACTTGAACATCGGAGTGTGATCAATAGGTAGAGCCCTCTTTGTCCCAGTGTGGCATCTCGAAGCACCAAGTGGAGACGAGTCAAAGCGGAGCTCACCACCAAGATCTGACCCAGGTCAGCTGACGAGAACATTTGGTGCCCACCATGGGGCCCGATAAAACATTATCCCATCCACATTTGCGACTGAGCCTTCCGACGTGATGAGAAACACAAAGGAAGGCCCGCTGGGATCCGAAGGAAGCGATGCCCCTGCCTTACAGCAACTCATGGAGGTGAACGAAGAATATCAAAAAGTGCAAGAGAAAATCAAAGAGGAAGCCAAGCGTAGTAGGAATGACTACAAACAGAAGCCCGAGCTGAGCAAGAGCTCCTTTAAGATCGTTTGATGGCAGAAATTGAGGCCTCCTGGATAGCTATGGAGGAACACGCACAAACTAATGAGGAGTTGTGCAAAACCAATGAGGAATTGTGGAAGTGCCTGCACCGACATGATCGACGTTCCACCAAGGAACGTTCTCCAAACTTGTCAATGAGAGATGACCCCAAGCCATTTTCGTAGCAAATCATGGTTGAGCCTGTGCCACCTCATTATCTCCCACCTAAAACCGCCCTTTTCTCTAGCGTAGAAGATCCTGAAAGTCATCTCGCGGCATTCATGGCTCAAATGATCATCTCTGGAGGATCGGATGCCATCCGATGTAAGATACTCATGGGTACTTTTACAGGAACAACCCTACAATGGTTTAGTGGAATTCTGGATCGCTCCTTCAGAGTCAATGAAACCTCCGTCGAGAAGAGAATGGACTCAAGGTACATCCCATATATAGCCAAGAGGGATGAACCCAAGACAAAGACCAGGGAAGGGTCAGCAACCAAGCCCAAATTCCGAGTATCCTATAAAGAACTCTTGAGCATGCATGGGGTAGCGGATAAGCTAAAGTTTCCCCAGAAGATAGATTGGTTCTTGGGATCGCAAAGAGATGCTTGGCGTGAATTCCACCGAGCATTTAGGCAGAACGTCGAACGATGCATAGCCTTAGGTTTCCAACTGGCTACCTTGGTCAAAGAGAGATTCTTGAAAGAGTATCTTGAAGCTAACCAGGAAGAACCCAAGGGAGAGGTTGTTATCAAGGACCAAACACATGAGACACCAATCCACGGGGATTTGAACACCATTGCGAGAGGATTTTTCGGAGGAGGAAGTTCGGCCTCTAAACGTAAATGATACACACGAGCAGTGATGTCCCTGGATACAAGGAGACCTGATCATCCTCCGGAGCCCACTGTCTGTTTCCCAAGTTTTAATTTCCAAAATGTGTTTCCTCACGAGGATGATCTGGTGGTGATATGCGTTCTCACCGCAGGGCGAAAGGTACACTGAACTTTGGTTGACCAGCGAAGCTCGATTGATGTGATGTTCTGAGTAACGTTCACCAACTTGCAGCTATCCCCTGATCAGTTGAGGCCATATGACGGTTGATTAGTCGATTTCATGGGAAATCAAGTAGAAGTTCAAGGGTACGTTGAACTAAGGACAACCTTTTTTGATGATAGCGCGACCAGGACAGTTACCATCAGGTACATCGTCGTTAACGCATCTTCTACCTACAACTTACTTTTGGGACAACCTTCTTTGAACAGGTTAGGTGCGGTAGCCTCAACCGCCCATATGAAGATGAAGTTGCCTTCTTCTGAAAGAGGGGTGATCACCATAAAGGTCGATCAGAAGACGGAACGAAAATGTTATGAGAGTAGTTTGAAGAATCGAAGGGGAACTTACGCAATCACCATCTAGGCAGGAGAGCCAGGATGGATTGCGGAGGCAGATGTTATCAATGAGAGACGACCTGAACCTGCTGGAGAAGTTCAGGACAGAGAGATATAAAAGGGAAGAAGTTCAAGCTCGACACCTCATTGTGCACGAAGCTAGAAGATAAGATAGCCAATGTGATATCGAAGAACATGAATGCTTTCGCATGGTCATTCGCAGACATGCTTGGGATAGACCCAGATTTTCTATACCATCGGCTCACCATGGATGAAAAGGCCAAACCCGTGATTCAGAGGCAAAGAAAATTCAATGAAGATAAGCGCCTCATCATCCGAGAAGAGACTCATAAGCTCTTGGATGTTGGCCACGTGAAGGAGATCCAATACCCTGACTGGTTGGCAAATTGTGTTGGTTAAGAAGGCTAGCGGGAAATGGAGAATGGGTGTCGACTTCACTGATTTGAATAAGGCTTGTCCCAAGGATTCTTACCCACTTCCGAGCATAGACTCCTTGGTTGACAATGCCTCAGGTTGTCGGTTATTAAGTTTCCTATACGCGTTCTCAGGGTATAATCAAATTCGTATGCACCCGAAGGACGAGAGTAAGACGACCTTTATGGTCGAGGTTTCCAGTTACTGCTACAAGGTCATGCCCTTTGGCCTGAAAATGCTGACACAACTTATCAAAGGCTGATAGATCGGATCCTTGCCCCAATGCTTGGGCAAAATGTTAAAGCATATGTAGACGACATGGTTGTCACGTCAGAGAGGAAAGATCACCATATTGCTGACCTGGAAGAACTATTTGCAACAATAGCGAAGTATAATCTAAAACTTAATCCAGATAAGTGTGTGTTCAGGGTGGAAGCAGGGAAGTTTCTTGGCTTCCTGTTGACTGAAAGGGGCATAGAGGAAAACCCTGACAAATGTGCGACAATCATTGGGATGAGAAGTCTGACTGATGTGATGGAAGTACAGCAGCTAACTGGGCGCATCGCCGCCCTCTTTCGTTTCTTGTCGACTAGTGGAGATAAGGGGTACCCCTACTTTCTATGTCTTAAGAAGAACAACCATTTTGAATGGACTAGTGAATGCGAAGAAGCTTTCACCATGTTGAAGGAGTACTTGGCCAGTCCCCTTGTTCTTGGTAAGTCAGTCCCAGGAATCCCTATTCGTCTTTATTTTGCGATTACAGATCGGCGATCAGCTCGATCATTCTACAAGATCAGGATAAGGTCCAGAAGCCAGTCTATTTTTGGAGTAAGGTACTACAAGGACCAGAAACTCGGTATCAAGCTATCGAGAAGGTCGCCTTAGCTGTCGTGTTCATAGCTCGGTGACTTCGCCATTATTTCCAAAGCTTCACTATGATCATGATGACCGATCTGCCCATTTGCAAGGTCCTCCAGAAGCCCAATATAGTAGGGCAAATGGTCTGTTGGGCAGTGGATTTATCTGAGTTCAACATACGGTATGAACCACGACGGCCGATTAAGGGTCAAGTATACGCCGACTTCATGATAGAACTTTCGTTCGAGGACTCCCAATTCAATCTCAATGACCTCCAGTGGGTTCTTTCGGTAGATGGATCTTCCAACCAACAAGGGAGTGGAGTTGGGGTCATTTTAGAAGGACCAAGAGGGCTCTTAATCGAACAAGCCCTTAGGTTTGCGTTCAAAGCAAGCAACAATCAAGTCGAGTACGAGGCCTTGATAACAGGGATGTTGCTAGCCAAAGAGTTGGGAGCTCAGAGCTTGCTGGTGAAAAGTGACTCATTGCTCATCACCGGGCAAGTCAGAGGCGAGTACCAGACCAAGGACCCGCAACTAGCTTCATACCTCAGGTACGTAAGGATCTTGAGAGCAGCTTTCTCCATATTTGACCTTGTTCATGTTCGTAGAGAACAGAACTCCCAAGCAGACCTATTGTCTAAGCTAGCTAGCTCGGGGAAGGGAGGTCGGCAAATGTCAGTGATCCAGGAGACATTAAAGTCACCCAGAACAACTGTAGAAGGATATTCAAGGTCGACCACTTGGAGGTCTTAGGGATCAGCTTAGGAAAGGGAAGAAGGCATCGGTCGATGATTCAAGAAACCTTGAAAGTCCCAAGAATAACCATCCATGAGTTATTCGAGGATGAATTTCTTGAAGTTTTGCAGGAAAACAACACAAAACTTGGGTAACAACCCTACAAGCGTTACCTCGCTGATAGATTACTTCCTGTTGAACCTAGGAAGGCCAAGATTGTTAAGAGGAATGCATGTCAGTATACCCTGATAGACGGGAACCTTTTTCGTCACGGTTATACCCATCTGATCCTCACATGCGTAAGCAAATATCAGTGCGCTCGCATGATGGTCAAGCTTCATGAAGGCATTTGCGGCAGTCACATAGGAAGACGAGCTCTCTCGTTGAAAGTCTCTCGAGCAGGGTATTATTGGTTGACCATGGAGGAGGATTGTGTGAGATATGTCCAACGTTGTGAGCAATGCCAGAAGCATGCTGATTGGTGCCATGCACCAGCCGAGGATCTGCGATCAATTTATAGCCCATGGCCTTTCCATACATGGGGATAGACATTTTAGGCCCTTTCCCTTTGGAAATACGACAGATGAAGTACCTCATTGTGGCCGTTGAATACTTCACCAAGTGGATTGAAGTTGCGCCGATTGCAGAAATAACTGCTCATAAGGTCCAACATTTTGTGTGGAAGAACATTGTGTGCCGCTTTGAGGTTCTAAGACACATAGTGTCTGACAACGGAACTCAGTTCGCTAGTCAACAGTTGGGTAAGTTGGGCTTGGAGCTCGGGATAAAGCAGGTGTTCGCCTCGATAGAACACCCCCAGACAAATGGTTAGGCTGAGTTAGCTAAAGAATTCCTACTAAAGGGGTTGAAGAGGAGGTTAAAAAAGGCAAAGGAAACTTGGTCAGAAGAAATTCCCATAATTCTATGGTCCTATCACACCACCCCGCAATCGACAACCAAAAAGATACCTTTCAGTTTGGTATATGGGTCAGATGTCATGATACTAGTGGAGATACAAGAGAATTCTCCCAATTTCAAAGCTTTGTTGTTGAATAATCTAATGAAGGAAGAAAGGTAAACCTAGATTTGTTGAACAAGGTGTGTGATCATTCCCATATCAACTCAAAGGCTTTAAAGAGAAGGGTGAAGTTAAAGCACAAGACCAAGACAAAACCTCGAAAGTTCAAGATTGTCGACTTATTGATGTGAAACGCCCACCCCTACCAGCTGGAGAACAAGTTATCTCCAAATTGAATTGGCCTGTTTTGCGTAGTTAAGGTGCTCTGGAATGGAGCGTATAAGCTGGAAACCTTGGAAGGAGGAGCCATCCCATGAACATGGAACGTGGAAAATCTCAATTTTTACTTAGTTAAGACATTTAGTTTTCGATGCTTTTCTTTTGAACAATATCTTGTTTAAGGTGATGCTCTTTCTCCCTTAAAGGGGTATTTTAACGAGGTTACCTAGTAATAAATTTGTTCTCAGAAGATGATGCATGAAGTAAATTAGTTTTGATTTAATAGCGTTGATTTAGTACATGGTAAGTCAACCTAGCTTGGCGTAAGTATGTCTACCCGAGCGTAGCCGTCCTGTGAGATTAATTTGTTTATTGATTTATTTGACTCAGTACATGGTAAGACGACCTAGCTCGGGGTAAGTATGACTACCCAAGCATAGGCGCCCTACGAGTTGAATTAATGTAGAGGAATTATTTGGTATGGTAAGATGACCTAACTCGACGTAAATACGACTATCCGAGCATAGGCGCCCTACGAGTTGAATTGATAGGAATGTATTGTTTGATTTTATGCATGATAAGATGACCTAACTCGGCGTAAGTACGACTACCCGAGCATAGGCGCCCTGCAATACGAATTTATTTGTTGAGTCAGTTGATCTGGCACATGGTAAGACGTCCTAGCCCGAAATGAATAGAGTTAGCTGAGCATAGACGCTATGTGGAGGTAAGGTTATTGGGATTCATACATGGTAAGTGACCTATCTCGAGGTAAGTATGACTACCCAAGCATAGGTGTCCTGTGAGATGAATGTATTTGATGGGTGATCTAGCTCAGAATGATTAGAGTCGTTTGAGCATAGGCGCTTAAGGGTAGACGTTTGGTCAAGGTAAATAAGTTATTACTTTCACGCTTAAGTTAGCAGAATTTCGTTATAAGAATCATGTTAAGATAAAGAGAATGAGTTAAGCATTGAGGCATACATTTGTAAAGGTCCCAAAATCAGTACACATAGAAAAGATCATAAGCGAAGAATAAATGTAAAAGAATTTTTCAAATTGTCAAAGTATCAAGAGAATTTAGCATGTGCATAAATATTACAGACCATAGAAAAGTTTAATTTAGTCCTCCCTTAATTGACCATCAACCATCGTTTTACTCGAGCCGAGTTCTGAAAAGTACAAGGTAGGATGGACTATTGTTGCTTGTTCTAAAGTTGCCTCGAATCCTATGAGGTGGGATTGATCAGCGTCTTGTTTGAAAGATTCGATGGCCTTGGTGAGGGTCTCCCCTTGGCAACTTACCTCCTTCTCCAACCCCTCGATTTGGAACATGAGTTTGCTCCTTTCTTCGGTTAGGCTCACTGCCTCTTAAGCCTTCTCTGCCAATAGACGTTTGGTTTCTTTGTGCAGATTTGCAAGGCGTTCGATCTCGATCCAGAGGTGTTCTACCTCCCTCTGAAGCTCCACGACCCTTTGATCTTCGACAGATTTTTGGTCTCATGTCTTAGCAATAACTAAGCAACCCATGGCAAAGACCTGACCGATTTGCTTCTTAGCGTCACGAAGCAAATGATCTTCGTCGTGGGCCATCATGAGCCTATTTTTTCCTCGTTGGGCAGGAAGGTAGTTTCAGCATAGGTTGGGACGTCGAAGTTTGGATCCCACAGGCTTTTTCCCCTAGAGCTCTCAGTTTCGCATTCTTGAATGACAATGATGTCTTGGTGCGAAGCTCGACCATCTGAGTGAGAATCCTCGGTAGGGGTAGTGGTCACTTTCCTTTTCCTCTTGAAAACGAGCCCGAAGGTGGTCTCCTCATCTTTATCGGTTGGGGTTTTAGTGACCAAAGTTGGAGCCTTCCACTTCTGCGTCAAAGATTCCTTGGGTCGACTAGCATCCGCCCTCATCTTCTTAGCCAGCTCGGCTAGCTTCGCCTTGCTATTGTTAGACAACATTCTCTGTGCAAAGAAAGCAAATAAATGGTTAATGACAGTAATAGAGTTATCTTTAGAAAGGGTAGGAGATGAGGAGTACCAATATAGGTTTTCAAGGCACCAAGGAGGTACTCTTTGGTTGAAAGGTAGGAGGTGTCAAAGACAATCTTCAGGCTCATCAAGAACTCGTAGATCCCTTGGTCTTTTGGTGAAAAGTCTTTTAAACGTCGAGTACTCCGAAATCTGGGTTCAGGGGTCCAAAATAAGGGAAATCCGTCCAGTAAGGTCATATCTCCTGTGGAAGCTTGGATTATAAGGAATTTGCATTTAAAATTTTTGTATGATGACTGGAGAGGGTGAGGAAATCTCTTCCAGGGGCACCGTTTAAAGAAACCCATAACTAACGGCTCGTGTGCTTAGCCTCGAAGAAATAAATAAAAACTTCCACAATTGGCGAGATGTCGAGTTATGAACACAAAATAATAAAAGCTTGGATAAATGTCCAGCTATTTGGATGTAGCTAGGCAGGAGCTACATTGAGCTCGGTTAACAGTTCTTTTACAAAAATGGACAGGGGAAGGCGAAGAAGAACCCTTTTGAAAAAGGTGGAATAAATAGCAAAATAGACCATCAGGGTCCAAAGACTCGTAATAGCAAACGGGTTCACCCTCCCTACACTCTACGTTTTTGACAAACCTCTCGTATTTTTTACTCATGATGCATCCTTTTTCTCTTAACTCTCTAATACGTGAATGGGTTTGTAATAAGAAACTTCTTTCAAAAGCTCTTTTTTAGCCCATGGATACATAGAACCATAATCCATTGTAGATATAGCTAGAACACAAGCATAAACACAAACAAAATACAAGCACATTTCAGGTTAGGCAGAGTAAGGGAATTGAAATGAAATTTCAATTCAGGCAATGCAATCGGCAAGATGAATAAACAGTTCACAATAGAGATTAGTGGAGAAAAAATACCTAGTGTGGTAGTGATGGGAGATAGTTTGACGGTGAGAAGAAGTGTAAAAAAAGGTTTTTGGAGTAAGAGAGGTTCTGAGAATAGAAGGTTGCATAACAGTAAGGGATGAGGAAATGGGTTTTTAATTATTTGAAAGAGGAAGATGAAGCGACAGTGCTTTCTCGTCGTTGATACACGTGGACGCTTCAGATTTAGTGTGGTGAGATGTCTCATCAGGAAATGCTTCAGTAACCGCGTCTCATCTACTCTCTGCGAAAGTGTCACATCGGTTGCCAACGTTGGAAAGACTTTTTGCCTAGACAAGCTCCGCTCGAGCCTGGGGGGGCCTGTGTATTGGTCGGGAATGCTCGGGACCTCGGTCCAAGCATCTAAGTATGGTCAACTCGATTTTGGGCGAGTATAGGCCCAAAAGGTGGGTCATGAGCTCGACCCAGACACTAGCGGTCAGCTCGAAAAACATAATTAAAATAGAGGAAAAAATTATTTTGGTTATAATACATATGTTAATTAAATACAAATAAAAGGTGATGAAAATAATGTGATTAGCACCCGAGAATAAAGGTGCACATGCGTAGAATGTTTTGTTATTGTTAAGTACCCAAGAATAAAGGTACACGTAAGCAGTATGTTTTTATGTTATGATTTTATGCTTTTTGTTGAGATTATATTCTCCCTATTGAAATCTCGCTCTGTTGAGATTGGAGAAAACCGTTGAAGGGATATTTATAAAAGGAGCTTGAGACCCTAAGTAAAGGTATTCTATTTTTTAATACTTGAGACTGAAATTGATTTGATATTTTTGAATACTCTCACTTACTTGATCGTTAGAGTGTGATCAACAGGTAGAGTCTCATTTGTCCTAGTAGAGCGACATCTCAAAACACCAAGTGGAGACGAACCAAAGTGGAGTTCATAACCAAGCTCCATCCTAGATCAGCCAACGAGAAGAATATATATATATATATATATAAAACTATCATTAATGGTATATGATTAAATAATAGTGTAATTAAACTATTACAATATATTTTAAATTAGTTATTATAAATGTAATAAATTTGTTTTACATATAACTTATAATTAAACAATAGTATAAAGTTATTTTTTGGTAAAATGCTTCTTGAATTCGATTCCAATACCTCTCGGAATTCCATTCCAATTCCTCTGGGAATTCAATTCTTATTCTTTCTCACATGTTTAGTTTCTTTTCTCTCCCACAGTTTTTCAGTAAACAATATTTCAGTTTCTCACTCATTCTTTTCTTTTCTTCCCCTCTAATTCTAAGGTATGCACCTAACTCATTAGTTATTGCTACTTGCTAGAGTTGAAAAACCTTTTTTTTTTTTCTTTTATACCATTCTCAGTAGTTTAATTTTGTTAAAACAGTAAATGCAACATTAGTTGGGAGCATAATGTCAACTAAAATTTCGTCATTTTTGTGACAAATTCAATAGCATCGTACTATTATAATTGTTATACATTGTATCTTTATCTGTGCGTTTTGCATGTTTATGTGAGAAACACGATGATCAATTGTACTACATTGCCCACCAAGTTGAAAAAAAAAAATTAACTTCTCTTCTTTTTCAATTACTTTCGACAAATTCTTCTTCATATTATAAAGCAAATTATTATAT
>Ga0123341_1004683_pt1 | contig 12055 bp, 10 predicted proteins | sample Turbeapinknodule_FD_89959 | JGI IMG/M metagenome (GOLD analysis project Ga0123341, IMG submission 89959) | Root nodule microbial communities of legume samples collected from Mexico - Turtle bean Mexico pink nodule | ecosystem: Host-associated > Plants > Roots > Nodule | place: Mexico: Nepantla... | reverse complement strand
TATAAATTAATTTTATAAAATTGAGTTAAATTTAAAATTTATTTTTTAATATTTATTAAAATTATAATTTAAAATTTATTATAGTAAGAATTTGTTAAGTTTATAAGATGATTATAATATTTAATTATTTACAATTTATAATATATAGTGACACTGAACACAAATGAACAGTAACATAATTGATATGTATTCACTAATAAAAATGTAATTCTTAATATATACTTAAACAATAAAACTTAAAAGCTAGTCTGAATGAACAACTATTAAAAATAGTCATGATTGGAGTGAAATAATTGTTAACAAAGATAATCAATGCCTATATTACTTTCATATATTTAGACACTCAAATTTACTTTTCTTTCACTCAAATTACTTGTAATCATTACTTTAAATCCTGACATATAGTTAAAATTACTTTTGTTCTAATTACGAAATTAAGGGGATATTTATCTCTTAACTCTATAGAACTTAATCCGAATTAGTTGAAATTTAAAATGAATTCTAATACATCAAGATTTAAGGTGGAAAAATCTTTGTCAGATAAAAAAGAAAGGCTCAAATACATATCTGAGTAGATAAACATGTAAAAGCAACTGAAAAAAGAATTTTAAACCAATATTTGCACACGAATAATCATGATTTGCTATTATTGCAATCATAATATCCAAAAAAAAAAAAAGTGGATAGAAAAAACACAGAACCTATCTGTAATTTTGGTATCTGCAAGAAAACATGTAAAGTCCCTAGTTTTACAGGCTTTTTGGTTTTTCCTTACATAGGCACAGTTACACGTGTTGGTGTCCAAATTCTACCCATGCTTATGATTTTTTTTCACTCCTTCAATTATTCTCAATATATCTCAAACCCTAACAAAATAACCAAAATTGTTGATAGAAATGAAAAAAAGAATATTAGAAAAAGTGACACTAATGTTTGATTATTTGATTAAATGCCCCTCCCTAAAGAAGAGAAAAGAAGTTAAAACCAGCCATTGCTTCATTGTACTTTTTATTTTGTTTATTTCTGAGTTCCATGGCGGTGGATCACATTATTCAACAACAACAACAGAAGAAGAAGAAACATCTCAGAGGGTTTCATTGCCCAAAAAATTCACAGCACAAAACTTCGTGATCTTCTTCACATTCCCTCTTACTATTTGTGACCTGGAGACAAATTAGAAACCCCTTCTTTTCTACATTCAACATTCAGAATTTTTTCTTTCTCTTTTTCTTGCATTCCCGAGAAAAAAAAAATCAGAAACGCTTGAGTTTCTAATGTTAAATCGTTGATTATTCCTCACCCTTTTTGTAAGAAGCATTTGTTCTTAACCTCTCTCATTCACAATCTTTGATTTCTCACCATTGCATGCTGCTAAATAGCAATTTTTTCTCGACCCTTTTGAATTTGCCGTTCCAATTTCACACAACCCCTCTCACATTGCCTGTAATTTGCTCCACTTTACATGACCGAGATCTAGGGTTTCATCATATGTTCCTTCCTTGTTCTTCCCTTCAAGAAGAATCCGTTGATTTTCGTGCCACATTGATTTGCCTTCCTTAATGGGTTTCGTTTAAAGCTTGGAAATTTACCGATTTCACCTTTCGGGTCGCCATGCTGAAGCAATTCCTCAGCAGACTCCCCCGCAAGACACCGAAACCCGACTCGGACGAGTCATGCCGAGCCGACTCGTCGCGCTCGGACGATTCCCCACGCGCCGCCGGCAGACACAGTCGCGCGCACGGGGTTGCCGCCGCTTCGAACGCTGCTAAACGGACATCCTCGTCCGCAGTTTTTCCGGCGAGCACGGTGTCGGTGATAGAACCTCTGGTGCCGTTCAAGGATGTTCCCAGCGCGGAAAAGATGAACCTTTTCGTGAGCAAGCTAAGCCTGTGTTGCGTGTCGTTCGATTTCAGGGACCCTGTTAAGAACACGGTGGAGAAAGAGGTGAAGAGAAAAACCCTTGTTGAACTCGTTGATTTTGTTTCCTCTTGTGGGTCCTCGAGGTTTGGTGAACCTGCTATTCTCGCTGTGTGTAGAATGTGTGCTATTAATCTCTTTCGCGTTTTCCCCCCGAATTATAGGTCCAATCGTGGTGGTGAGAATGAGGATGATGAGCCAGCGTTTGATCCCGCTTGGCCTCATTTGCAGCTAGTGTATGAGTTGCTGCTCAAGTTTATAACCTCAAACTGTCTTGATGCTAAGGTGGCCAAGAAGTACATTGACCATTCTTTTATTTTAAGGTTGTTGGAGTTGTTTGATTCGGAGGATCCTAGGGAGAGGGACTGCTTGAAGACCATTATGCATAGGGTTTATGGCAAGTTCATGGTTCATAGGCCCTACATAAGGAAATCCATTAACAACTTGTTTTTTAAGTTTGTGTTTGAGACTGAGAGGCACAATGGGATTGCCGAGTTGTTGGAGATTTTTGGGAGCATAATTAGCGGGTTCGCTTTGCCTTTGAAGGAGGAGCACAAGATCTTCTTGTGGAGGGTTTTGATCCCCTTGCACAAGCCCAAATCTATGGGGGTGTACTTCCAGCAGTTGTCTTACTGCGTTACACAGTTCGTCGAGAAAGAGCCTAAGTTGGCGAGCATTGTTATCAGGGGGTTGTTGAAGTATTGGCCGATAACCAATAGTCAGAAAGAAGTGATGTTCCTGGGTGAACTGGAAGAAATTTTGGAAACAATTAACATGGTAGAGTTCCAGAGGGTCATGGTACCGTTGTTTTGGCGGATTGGATGCTGTATTAACAGCATGCACTTTCAGGTACAATTCTTATTCACTTTTTAGGAGTCCTTGTTATTTTCATGCTTTTATATAGAAATGAAATCTATGCCTTTCAACTTTAGTTTGTATGGTGCTATCTATTCTGGCTTAAGCACATTAGCAAATACTTCTTTATAGTCTCTCTGAGTAGAGCCCTTGCTATAATATGGGTTTGTGTTTCACACCCAGCTAATAAGAGACTCAGGCATCAGTGTCATTTTTTATGTGCTGGAAAGAACAATCCATAAACACCAGGGGGATTGGAATGTGTACCCCCCATTTGCTTTGTGAAGACACATAATTCCTGTTTGAATTGAAGGATGTCACAGCCTGGCTTTTAGTATTCACTACCTCAACAGGTTTCAAAGCCTGGTTTATCCATCCTCAATGGAATTGATTCAGGAAACGTGCATCATAGAGTAGACTAATAATAATAAGGCTTAGCTTTAGGTTCAAATTCAAAAACTTACTGCAACCTTTGTTAGGAGATTTTTCTGCCAAGGTTATTATTTAGCTGAATGCATTAATTTTGTGTTAGATGTCACTTTATAGGATGTGAAACTGAAAGTAGTTTTTATTCCTTGTTTCATTAGAGCTCTCTCCATGTTTTCTTTAAGTATGTTTCCAAGTTCCCGGAATCTCTCCTCTTGGGAATGGCTGGTAACTTTCTTGCCTTCTCAATTTAGGGACTGGCAACTGATTTAATTGCTGCAATTCGTCTCCATCTTCATTTGTTTTTGTTTCTTCTGAGAATCACTTGTTTACTTTGACGTTTTTGTTAATTGCTGAAACATAACCCTTTTTTTTAAACTTGGATTGTTTCAGGTAGCTGAAAGAGCCCTTTTCTTATGGAACAACGATCATATTGTGAACTTGATTGCTCACAACCGACAAGTGATCCTGCCAATAGTGTTTCCAGCCTTAGAGAAGAATTCTCAGGGCCACTGGAGCCAAGCAGTGCTCAACCTAAGTCATAATGTTAGAAAAATGTTTGCAGAGATGGATGAGAAGCTATTCCTGGCTTGTCATTCTCAGTTTAAGGAAGAAGAAGCAATGCTAAATGCGGCCGCAGAGAAGCGGAAGGAAGCTTGGAAACAACTAGAGCATGCAGCCAGTCTGCAGCCTGTGATTGGAAATACCGCAGTTTTAGTGTCTCCAATTTGATGATAACCTGTAACTTATGTATGCATGTATGTATATCAGAACCTCAATCCCTATCCCTTTCATCCTGATATGGTGGAAAACCGCTAGAAAAGTGGTAAATGGCTGTTATCTTTTAGGTTACTACATTCATTTGATGCTTGTGGCAGCCAGATGTTGTACCTTGTAAAATGCTTTTGATTGCCACTGTATTGCATGGTAGTAACTTAACTGCCTCCTTCTGATAAGTGATGAGAAGGACTATGCAGTGGATCAACCCATTTTCTGTATAAGCCTATTTACAAAATCTGCTGTGCTTTCTCACTTCTTCTCACCCTTTCTTTCTCCTTAATCACCACTGATGAATTATATACATTTCATTCACAACTCTTCCTAATTCTTCTAAAACTTCCTGGATACTCAAAGAACTTTTATAATAATGACATGGCTTTGAAAGGTTAATCTTTCTGATTTAATTTTTTTAGTGGAAAAGCTTAATTTATAATGTTAATTACAAGAAAATCAGTATATCAAAAACATCAAAACGGGTCGATGATTATTGAAAATAAAGTTTGACTGAAGCCATTGGTTACTGAGAATAAGTGGGTTGTAATTTCAGTCAACTTTATTTGCAATGTTAGTATTAAGAAAAAGATTAACCAGTGAACACAACAGTTGGATAGTATTCTGCTTATTCCTTCACCCCAATATTTTATGTGAAAATAAGTTTTTGTCCTTCAGTAAACAAATTAAAAAAAAAAATCTAAATTTCACACATTTCACCTTCTTCCTACCCACTGCAGCCCCAACACCCCATTTGTCCTCGTTCAAGGTTTTTTTGGTAGTTCTAGAAGAAAAGGTTGATTTTTCAGTGTTCTTTTTGCGTGGTCTTATATTTTTCATTTTATAAGTATATAATTCGGAAGTTATTATTGGATCTGGAAAAAAGTTTATAGATTATGTAATTTGAATAACAGTTTTAAAAAAAATACAGATTTTACGAATATAAATTTGCATTATAAATTGATTAATCCAAAAATTACACAAAATATTTTAATTAATTTTGGATTGTTTATCACCAAATCCAAAATATACAGAAAATACATTTTCATAATCAAACCTTCAAACATTTGAACTTTTCTACGTATGGATATTTTTGGAACTATAAAACGTAAGAAGATGATAAAAAAAAAACACATCTCCATGACCAAACCTTCAACAATTTCAATTTTTTTTACAGAAAAGTACTTTTAGAATTATAAACCTATGAAAGTGGCGCAAGAACATATATGGAGGTGCAGGAAGAAACACCTAGTATTCACGAAGAGAAAATAATAAATTTTGCAGCCCTACCAGCGAAAAGCTTCTTTTTCTTTGGCGTCAAAAGGAAAAGCTGGACTCACATTACGGTTACTTGGGTCCAGTATTCTTTTTTTAAGGACCTACACTAGATTAAGGTTCTCAGTTCCTGAAACGTTTTCTTCCAACAATTGGTCCAAATTTCATTACTTCAAGATTAAACAATAAAGCAAGTGCATGGTTTAAGATACTGAATGAGGAAGAATTCAGATAATAATTACGATGAAGCAAATGTCGTATAATATAAAATAGAAAATAAATTGTATGTAATTTAATTTGCATTACATACACAAATGTTTGTATAGAGCTCTGTTGCAACATGACAACCTTAAAATGAAACCTACTTGGTGTTAGTACATCAACTCACTCTTTGAACTGTATCATCCCGCAACAATTTCGTTTTACAAGGAAATCTGGCACTACCAGAGTTTGAGACCATGTTACAATTACGGAACAGACATCAAGTGGGGGATTGATGACAAAAAAGAATGGTAAAATATATGCAACTGATGATGATTATCCAGCATCACTGTGCCCAGAAACTGTGAAGTCATCCTTTAGGGAACACCCAAAAACATTTACACTTGGGCCTCGAAGAGTGACTGTACCGGTTTTGGAGACAAGTTTGCCACACAATTGAACTGTCACAGGAAACAAAAGTCACTGTCATTGAATTATCTCAACACCCTTTTTCAGCAACGATAAGGACGTGCATATTATTTTGCCGGTTCATACACTTTACTCAAATGGGGAACAATAAACAGGTTAAGTACAGCAGAATATGATCTCCTTAAACACCCCATTTTCCCAATAATTATATAACTACACATGGATTAAATAATACAGATGGAGACTATGAATTCATCCTGCCATTACCAAAGTTATACTTCATACAGTTTTTTTTTTCTTTCAGTTGTTACCTGAGAAATTTTAGACTTCATTTTTTACTCCATACAAAAAAAAATCCATATTTTGATCTCTACAATAAACACATGGTTTTTCGTTTTGGTTCCTATGAAAAAATAATTTCAACACTGCTGTAACTTCAATAAATGATATTTATAATATAACCATTAACATATATTCCATACTGGACCCGTTTGACATTGACAAAAGGGTGCCTGGAAAAGTTCATTTTAACTTTTTTTTTTCTTTTATGTGAAGTTTATCTGGACAGAATTATTTAATGTACAGAATTCCAACCTTCTGTAGTTTATACTTATCACGGACAGCATTGAGGGGACAGCCTTTGGAATTAAGTTGCAGATCTTGCAGTGCAAGAACAACAGTTTTAAGCTCTGAAGCTTTGTAGTTTGCATAGTGCTCCAAAGTTGGATTCTGCAAAAATGCACAAGACTCTTAAAATTTGTTTACTTCTACATAAAGGTCAAAGGTGAATAGTTAAGTTACAACTAAGCAATCAAGAGTTCATACCCATGGATGTTCTGAATCGTTCAAGGTCCATCTGGCAAGGAACACAGCAGATGCAGCTACAAGAGAAGGAAGAAACTGGAAGAAGCTATATTCAACCAGAGCAAGCTCAGCTAAATAATTTGCCAAGAATTCCAGTTCAACACAAGGAGCCTGTACAATAGGATGAAAATTACTAAGTTAATTTACATTTTTCCTTATTGCATGATAACATCACCTTCTCAAAGTTTAATAAATTGTGGATAAATAGTGCATAAGAACTGTAGTACCTTGTAAGAAGATTGTGCTGCTTGGATGAATCTCCTGAAAAAAACCAAGAAAAGATAGTCATAATTTCATCCAAGTGAGGTTTTCCAACAAAAAAAAAAGGATTGATGAAGCATGTGAAGAGAAAAATGTTATTACAGTAAGATATACCAATTTAACTGGTCATGTAACTATAGATTAATATTTAGCTATTTAATTTATTCGTTTTCATTGTTCTAAAATAAAGACTTCACAAGCTTAGATATAACTAATAGTTCTGTTCTTCATGGCTGTTGCTTAAGTTGTTTTTATCTATTTGCAGTTTAAATTATTTACACTAACACTGTATATATCATCCAAATAATTTATCTAAAGTGATTTTTCATTGTACTTGAATCTCACAATTGGATATAAATTACAAGTCACAATTAAAAACTAATTCATCGATTCATTATATAGATCTCGATTTCATATTACACACATAATTTGAAGAAATGATAAAAAAATACTCAAAATTAATCACATTCATAATTTTAAAATAAAAAGTAACAGGTGTCTTAACAAAACATACAAATAAGTACAGACAAAAGGAAAATGCAAGTTTTCTAGGAACCATCAATTATCTATCAATTTTGAAAATTCAATTCTTTCTCTATATCATTTCACTACTGTAATTTTCGTTTTTAAAAATTGAAATCCCAAAAATAACTCTCAAGAAAACCTTAATGACTCTGTAACTCTCTGTTTGGAGTTTTTTTCTTTGGAATCAACACATAGAAAACCTTAATCATCCTATTAAATTCAGTCCTGTATTTGATTTGATGACTGCTACACTAATGCCACTATAGTGGGCTAGTTAAAACCATGTGTATTCCTATGTAGAAATGAAAATACTAAATACCTCAGAAATGTTTTGATTGTGGGAACAGATAGCTGAAAATGCATCACATTCAGTATTTCTCTCTCCATTTTCAGTACCTGTCGGATAAAGCTAATTAGGTGTTTTATACATCAATCATCATAAATACTAACCTTAAAGAAAAAAGATGAAAGATTCAAGCCCTGCTAATACAGTACCTCTTCTTTTGTGTATGTGTTATCTGTGATGAAGCAAAATTCTTCCACTCGAGGTGGGCACATCTCTTCGTACTTTCTTCAAGTCATAAAAGAAAAGAAAAACATCTAAGATCAATTGGGATTTAGATAAAAAATAATAATAGAAATGATATCTTAAATTATTATACTTATCAGCATCTCCAAATACACTCAATCAAAATCAAAAATTGCATGAATAATATTAGAGCTCCATTATATATTTACGAATGTCCAAACAAAACATCATTACCATCATGTTAGCAAAACTATAGAGAGAATAATGAGAAGAAATTACACTATGAAAAACCAGTAAATACTGAGATTATACATTTAAGGGCATTTCATTTTTATCATTTTAAGGAGAAGCATCAAGATGTACGCATGACTTTGAGCCAGGAAACTTCTATCTTAACCACAACCAAAGTTTAGTACTTACGATGCAATCAGCATGCTAGTAACACCCAGCAACTGTAGCCTTTGCTTCTGAATGAATTTAGTTGAGAGATACCGATCAATGAGGTTCACTGTCAGGTAAAGAGCGTCTGGAACCAATCTGTATTCCTCAGAAACCTGAAGAGGGGTATAGGAAAATTAGAGTCTGTGTATTTCAGGAGCATGATAATGAATTTTAGATATAATTCAATCACATTTGGACTGAAAGGCAGTAGATAAAATTCATCATATGTACTCAAGTATACAAATCTACATAATGCTGCAACCACGGGACTAACCTCCACAAGCCAATCCACCAGAATGCCACGCATACTTGGATTAATATCTGTCTGCAACTTCTCCATGTAGTTAGACAATGTTTTGCTTTTAAGCTGGAGAGATTTCACCAAAACTCACTGTCAATTTTTTTTCCAGTGAAAGTTTTATTCTCTTAGCATTAAAAGAGTGTTACTTTGAAAGTTCTCTCAACAAGCAATATTAATGTTATAACAATACTATTATGTACTAAGTAAATTATTTTCTCTGATATCCAAGAATACTTGTTAACAGTGGATGTTGTATTCTGGAAAAACTGTATTATAATGCAGACAGACTGTGACAATAGCAGAAAGCAGCAGTTTAGGTTTATATAACTATTCATAATATTGTTTAACAGAAAAGCTACTGAAATTGTCAACAGTTACATTAACTAATAGTATAGTAGCATCACATCAGGGAAAAAGGAAATTACATCACTACATCACAAACCTCTGTGACTCGAATGTTATTGTACATGTCAGAGGCATAACAACTCCAAATTTGAGGATCCTTTAACTCTGAATCAATGTCCACTATAGCAAGGGAGTTTGAGGTTATTGGCTTCTCAGAAATCACATCTATATCTGTATAATCCAACAAGAGAACAAAACAGTAAGTACAGGATCCTGACTTAGATAACTAATTTTATTCAAGATCAAACAAGCAATCACGTAACATAACACTGTAACTCTTTGAACTAGAAAAATCTTTATATAAAACTACTAGTATTTGCGTTCTTCAACTAAATCAATGTCTACTCTGTATAGAGTAAATAAAGTGCTTTTTTATGTTATATTGCAAAAAGTTCATTTGTACAGTTAGTGATTTAGTATGTCATATTACGCACCTAAATTCTGTTGCTTAAAGTTAGTAGCACTTGAGATCATGGAAAAACCATTTTTTGAAGAGCTCAGAAGTTCATCAGATTTCACAGAATCTTGCATTGACGGCTTGGTGCATGGTATAACACGTTCACTTATGGTGTCAATGGATTCTACCATCCTTATTGTTGATAAATCTTCAGCTAACTTTGCTCCAACATTCTCTTGTGTTGATGAGACTTCAGAGGAAACACCTGAAGCTACTTTTGTGCTTTTCTTTGTATAAACTCCTTTGGCCTACACAATAGATGGTCAACCAGCATCACCAACATAACCTAAAAGATTTTCATACTTTTTTGAGTTTACAACTTTGTAGAATTATAGATATTATTTTGTGATGAGAAAATAAAGGATACAGGATCAAATGTTTTTATACTTTCTAAGGAGAATAATTCAACAGAAAAAAAATGTTTACTTCCCATATCACTACAGTTGTAAAATATTCAAGATTTTAGATCTATCTTTGATGACAAAGTGCGTGGTAAGTGCGTGGTGCATGCTTACCGTAAATTTTGATGCCTCAGGACACTTATCAAGTGATTTTGTGCAAACATTTGTTACATCTGTAAGAACTGCCCTTCTCTTATTTTGAATAAGAGCGGGAACAACCACAGAAGTTTGGTCTTCAGAAGTGGCTGCTCTTTTGGAATTTGCTCGAGGCATGTTTTTCTGTTCATTTTTAGAGGAAGGTCTTGAACGGGGAGGAATTCCTCTCAAGGCTCTAGTCTTTGCTCTGGTGACTCGGATTGAACGTTCTTCATCTTTGGCACACGTCTTATTTACTTTATCCATTGCTTGTGCCTCGAAGAAGAGCAACCCAATTGTCACAAATGAAAATCTAGCTCATACCTGTTTTTCAAACACCAATTTAACATCCATTCATAGATAATACCAACATATAAGAAAAAACTGCATAAGAATAGTCTAATGTCATAACATGATGCACAATAAAAGGCTTAATCTTTGACAAACACTATTGATTTGGTTTGAAACCACAAAACATTGTTCCACTGCGACTACACTCCCCTGCTAAGTTATTACTCATAACCGATAAAAAAAATTACAAGGAATGACCAGATCTTTTTCTTAGTATTTATTCTTTCTGCTGCCAATTTTTTCTCCAGTGTTGAATAAAAAATCCTGCTACTGCCAATAAGGTTTGGTTGCTGAGAAGAGGTGTATTGACACATTCACTCAACTCTGACACAAATACAAAACCAACCAAGCAACCACTGAAAACATTTCTCAAACAAAACGCAATCAAAAAAATCCCACATCATTTTCATTCCCTTTAGTGTTTCACTCAACTCAAATCCAAAAAAATTATCAGAAAAACACCCATATGCTTAAAATCTCCCCAAATGAAAAAAGAATTGAAATTTACGTAAATTTAACAAAGTAATGCAGTTGGGAGCAAGATCCATGTAGCAAGATAAAACACTATACTGATAAACAGAATAGGGATTTAAGAAAGAGAAAAGTAATTAGAAATAAATGGTACCTTTGAATGGGAAGTGAGTGTAGAAGAAAAGAGCAGAGTGGTGGAAGGAGAATGAGAGTGGTTGATATATTATATGCAGAGGAGCGTGAGTGAGAGCGGGCGGGATAGGGACACAGTTCAAAACTTGAAAAGTTGCGATCTTTCACCTTTTCTCATCACGTCAAATAAATCAAGTAATTGAAATTCTGAAAAAGACAAGTTTTGTTAGTGTAACACTAATAATTTTCCACAACATTTATTATACAGAGATAAAACTAATAATATTATTAATTGTTAATTACGATGCTCTTATATATTTTGTTTTTTAATTTAATTTAAATGCATGTATAATGGAAAAAAATTATACCCGTGTAACTAGTTTTATATTATCATTCAATTTTTCATTATTACATATTAATTTTTGTAATCGTTACTTCAAAGTCGTGTCAAAATTGTTTCCATTAAGTTGGAATGAAAATTGGAAATATAGTTTTTATTATGATGAAAATAAAAGGACAAATACATAAAATGTTAAATAAGATAGTTGATATAATAAAATTTGGGTTATAAAAAATTTTAAAAAATATATAAATAAGTAGTGTAATGACTGACATTTAACCAATATTTTTAAATCTATTTAATAATATTTTGTTTCTACATATATTGATTTTTTATTTGAAGATTAATGATAAAGCCAACATTATCCAATTACAACTAGTTTTTTATTTGGTGGTTTTAAGAGTGATTACAATTTAAAATTCAAGAGAACATCTTATACTGATAAAAAAATAATAATTATTATTTTAGTCATTTAATATTTATAATTAATAGGACAATTTAACAAGATTTTCTTTCCAAAACTAGTGAAGGAATTGTTTCTTCAAAAGTTAAAAAATATATATAATTT
>Ga0123341_1004679_pt1 | contig 12061 bp, 9 predicted proteins | sample Turbeapinknodule_FD_89959 | JGI IMG/M metagenome (GOLD analysis project Ga0123341, IMG submission 89959) | Root nodule microbial communities of legume samples collected from Mexico - Turtle bean Mexico pink nodule | ecosystem: Host-associated > Plants > Roots > Nodule | place: Mexico: Nepantla... | reverse complement strand
GGCGTGAAATCACTTCTGCCACCCCTTCCTGTTCTTTTGGGCTCAGCAAACTTCCTAACTTAAACGTTTTGCCGCCAATCTCCCTCTCCACGGCGTTAGCCGCCGGTTGTTCCCTGCTACCATACTCGACGTGCGCCGCCTCCTCCGGCGCCACGTCGTCAGGGCCTTCTTCCATGGGTGCATCTGCTTCGGGCGTCACCCTCGCGGGTATGGCCTTGTTAGGCGTCGACCCAGCGGGCGTCGCCTCAACCATCGTCGTGTCTGCACTCGGCGGACGCTCATACACCATGAACACACCTCTCTTCGTTTTCAGGCTGTTCTCATAGCATTTCCTTGCCTCCTCCTGGTCTGACTTGATGACTATCACCTTGCCATTGAGGTCCGGTAGCTTCATCTTCATATGGCGCGTGGAGGCTACTGCGTTCAGCCGGTTCAATGCCGGTCTGCCCAACAAAATATTGTAAGCGGAGCTGGCGTTCACGACCAAGTACCGAATGGGCTTATCGCCTCTTAGGATTATTTACTTGTTTCGCGCCTTCATGCGCTATACACACCATGTGCATGGATCCTTCGTGACTCAGGCTTCCCACATATCAGATGTCTTAACTGTGAACTTGTCATAATTCTAGGCCCACCTTACGTGGCCCATTACAACGTTCAGACCGCCGATGCCCGATCTCTTCCTCTGTCGGCGAGGTCCGATGTCGATTTCCAACATCAGGATTTATGATATCAATGTACGAAAACTAACCAATCTTCTGGTAGGTGCGTCTGGGGCCCACCTTATGTGCCCCCCTTCCATTACCAAGCATCGGTGTGCGATGTTTGAAGTCAGTCCCTGGGTCGATGACTGAGGACTGGTCGGGATAGTAGAAAAGGAAAAAGGGTGTGAAAAAGACAGATCAAAGGGTAAGCTTGTTGTTGCAACCGATGAGATATGTGTGTCTTGTAGTCTTTGAAGTGTTAAGTCACTCTTTAAGATGATTTAAGGTTAATTGAATCTTAATCTTTTTGAAAAGATGAGTTTTCTAAAGAGTGTGAAATTTCAACATGTTGAAATGTCGATTCAACCGGTTGTTTGACCCTTAGTGGCTATTAAAATGAGTTTGAAAAGCTTGGCTTTGTTTTGGCTTTGCTGTCAAATAGATTCAACCGGTTGTTTCAAGAAATCAACTGGTTGTTTTTCTGAACCTTAACATAATTCTATTAAGTTGTTCCAATTTGTTTTAAATGATTCTAAAACCTTTTGGTTTTTGATTTAACTGTTTTAACCACTTGATTGGAGTATAAAAAGGTTGTTTTACGCTCCTATGCATTAACTAAGAAAGATAGATTAATCAAAAAATAGTTTTCAATAGTTCAAAGAGCTTTTGGATCATCTTAAGTGCGGGATAGGATTGAGTCTTGTAATTATGAACCTTAAGCTTTGATTTACCCAGATGTATTCTCTTCCCTTCTTCCTTGAGCATTGTATTTCTCCGTGTTCTGGTGTGGTGTAGTTTCAGAAGGTGTTTATCGAAATTTTGTGGTTTGCCAAAAGTGGTGTGTGTTCTTGAGGGGTTCAAGTAATCACTTTTGGTGTGTGTTTTGTAATGTAGGTTTGATTACATAGTAAATTCTCAGTGGTTAGATGAGGACTGGATGCAACTCTTAGTTAAGAGTGAACTAGTATAAACATCTTGTGTGAATCTTTCTATCCCTACACTCATTAAACTGTTTTAACTTTTTTTTTTCAAATTTGTTGGTATAAACAACCGGTTGTTTCGTGAAAACAACTGGTTGATTTTCGAGAATCAAGCTAAAAACAGTTTTCTATTTAGCTGTACAAATTTTAAATTGATTAATTATTCATTGCTTTTCACTCTACCTTCAATACATGTGAAAATCTTTCAAAAACAATTCACCCCCTCTTGTTTAAGGCCTATAATTCTAAAATTGTTTTCTTCAAAATAAAGTTGATCGACTCAGCCAGATTGGTTGTCATATGTCCCCACCTTTGACCGTTGTTGCATGCCATACATCGTGGCTCTTTCCAGACAACAGGCTTTGTACCTCCTAGTTTGTAAATGGAGTGGTGGCAGGGTTCTTAACTTCCAAAATGTCCCTCACAATGGTCTACTGAGTATAGGTCTACGATTGACCACATACAAGGTGATCAGGTAATGGAAAAAAATATTCATTTGAAATTTCATTTAAAATTTTAAAATTCAATACAAATCTTATATAATAAGAATGCCTTACTACAGTTTAAATGGAATCCATACAAGGACTTCGAGGCATCCACCCCACTAGAAGCATATATGGATGCTGAACTTTGGACAACATGCACTCCTATTATTTTCTTTGCAATAGTGGAATGACATCAATATGAGAAAGTTCGGTTGCAATTTGGTCTGTTTCAAGAGGACCCAACCTCGCTTAACAACTTGGATAAAATACACAAAATTCACATGTGGGGATGATCTGACGAAAACTGGCAAACTAAACATGCAAAGTGGATAAACATGTGGAACAACCGTCACGAACTAAAGTTAACTGGTCATCCAATGCATGGACCTTTGTTACACAGTAGAGAATACATGGAATGGTACATGGAAAATTCAATATATTTCTTGTCAATGCCACAGTTACTAAATGATCCACGCACACAACAAAAGCCCCCATCGAAGTCCACATTCCCAGTTGCAACTAATTACAACAATGAACAACATGATGCTTGTACCGTCCCATCCCCGGGCGTTGACCAAAGGTCAAAGTCAACACATGGTGGGACCCCTCGAGGGACCCAAGAAAGAAAGTCAACAGATTGACCGCTTGAGGCATCGCCAGGTTAAGGCGTCGCCAATAGGGGGCGTCGCCTTGCTGAGGCGTCGCCTAGTAAAGGCGTCGTCAAGTTAAGGCATCGCCAAGCAAAGGCGTTGCCGGGTTAAGGCGTCGCCAAGATAAGACATCACAAAGAGGCCTCGGGCCTCGACAGTTTAGAACAGTAACAGAGAAAAGAGAAAGGCGGCTTCAAGGCCATAGTTCTAGTACCAGTAGGGGGGTAACCTAACTCGTGAAGTACCCACGCCACCGCTGGGAGACCCTGGGACAGATACGACCCATGAGAGGGCCACGTCCAGGGGAGAACCACGTGCGTGGTACGAGAGAAAGGTAGATACACTCCCAAGGTGAGTGACTAAAAGCTGGGGCGCATGAGTTGGCACCCAGAAAGTCACCCCCTTTGCCAGATGCACTTCGAAGAAAGAGGAATCACACAATGGAATAACCCTAAGTTGGGTTACGGCGGTGTGAGGCCCTCTACGTAGAATAGCGATCAAGTCAGAAGAACACGTGGCAATAAGCACACAAATACCAATATTTGCGTTTATGTATCAAATGTTTCAAGGCACATTTTTATACGCTTTCAATGCGCTTTAACGCGCTTTAAAATGCGGGAGGTGTATAAAAAGGGGGGCCTTAGTTTTGACCTAATTTTCATAGTTTACACAGAGCACAAACCCTAGTCGTTTCGCTGCGTACCCACTGTGCGCACTAGACAATCAGGGCAACAGAGTTTTAGCCATTCAGTTATTTTTTACCACCTTCAGAGCATTCGTTTTACGGTGTTCCGGCATGGAGGTGTGTCACCTTTGATGTTTCTCGCTAGCTGACTTCATCGTCGAAGTGCAAACGGCCGCGAGGGCGCCCCTTTTGTTCACTTCCTTTTCAGGTATCACAGACGGAGCAGAACGAAGGTGCCCTAGCTCCCAAAGACGAGCCACACGCAAAGACGATCTCGGTCAACCGGCGGGAACATTTGGCGACCACCGTGGGGCCGATATAAAACATCAGTCCCACCACCCAGTTTTCCAGTTCCAGTTGCAGTTTTTCTCTCGCGATTTTACCAAAGAAGAATTGGTGCAGTTTCACCGATTTCTTTGGTTGAGTCGTTGTACGCTCACGTTCGTTCGAATCCAAGTCTTTACCCTTTGAAGTTGCACGAGAGGTAGGAGCGGTTTCAAATGATGAGATCCACGAGACAAGGCGCGACGCGCGCTGAGAGTGAAGAGATGACCATGCAACAACTCATGTGTATGATGCAGGGGTTACAACAAGCAATGGCAGCGTCGAAGGTGGAGCAAGAACGCATGCAGCCAGATCTCGCTGCGTCCCAGGCGAGAAACGAAGAGCTCCACCGTACAAACGAGGAGTTGAGCCGCGGGCGGCGCAACATAGACGAAGCTGAGGCTGTCACCCCACCAAGAGAATTCTTAACGCCGTTCTCACAAGCGATCCTAGAGACAGCAATTCCCAACACGTTCACGGGGCCCAAAGCAACCTTCACAGGGATGGAAGACCCTGAGGTGCACCTCACTGCGTTCTACACGCAGATGATGCTGGTGGGCGGTTCTAATGCTGTAAAGTGCAAGCTCTTCATGAGCACGTTGACTGAGATGGCCATGGACTGGTTCATTAGCCTCCCAGAGGGTCACATCACATCTTTCGCGGCTATTCCGAGAGCAGTACCTAGCCAACAGGGCCCCACCCCCAGTTTCATACGACCTTTTTGACGTGAAGCAGTATCAAGATGAGACCCTGAAAGAGTACATAAGCCGTTTTGGGGCGCAGGTGGTGAAGGTGGGTACCACAGACGAACCCATGATTGTGTACGCATTCAGGAAAGGGGTGAGTCTTGGGCCTTTCAGCAAGTCACTCTTTCGTGACCGCCCCAAGACTTTCGCTGAGATAAGGCGTCGTGCAGTAGAGCACATTTCCTCTGAGGGTGAGGTGTACGAGAAACGCCCAACTGTTGCGCCCGCGCGCCCGAAAGCGCATATACGCGCGCAACCTGCTAGGGTCCACGAGGCCACGACAGCGAGGGAGAACCAAGACAGGAAGTTGCCCTACGAGGCAAGAAGGACCCAGCCCAGGGGTCAAGCAGAGAGAAAGAGAGAAGGACGTAAACCGTTGAGGCACAACTTTGTGGTATAGCTTAAAGACCTCATCGTTGTGCCCAACATAGTTGACAGGTTGAGGCCACCAGCGAAGTCTGATAAGGTAGTGGGACCTCACAAAGATTCGTGGTGCGAGTTCCATGAGGCATTCGGGCACCATATTAACAATTGCTTAGCACTGGGCTATCAGTTGGATGAGCTCGTGAAGAATGGGTTCCTGAAAGATTATCTCGCTGGGTCTACTACGACCACAGTCCCGACGGTACCAGAGGAAGGTCAGGCGCATGAGATGCCAGTTCATGGGGAGGTTCACACCATTTCTGGTGGCTTTTCCGGAGGAGGACCCACTGCCTCTCAACGTAAGAAATATGTGAGGTCAGTGAGTTCAGTTGCTGAGGAGTTTTCGGATGACCCGTGGGAGTCGGACCTCGTTTTCACAAGGGCTGACCTGCGGGATGTCGTCCCACACGATAATGACCCCGTGGTCATTTCAGTAGTCACAGCAGGAAGAAAGGTACACAGGGTTCTCGTCGACCAAGGCAGTTCTGCAGACGTCATGTTTTTGTCGACCTTCAACAAGCTACAGTTATCCCCTGACCTGCTGAGGCCCTATACTGGATGCTTGTATGGGTTTGCAGATAACCAGGTGGAGGTACATGGCTATCTGGAGCTGAGGACGACGTTCACTGATGGAGCGGCGTCCCGTACTGAGAGCATTCGGTACTTGGTGGTAAACACCAATTCAGCCTACAACATTTTATTAGGCAGACCAACGCTGAATAGGTTAAGAGCAGTATCCTCCACGCACCACATGAAGATGAAGCTACCAGATCTTAGTGGCAAGGTAATCGTAATCAAGTCAGATCAGGAAGAGGCCCGAAAGTGCAATGAAAATAGCCTGAAGACAAAGAGAGGCGTGGTCATGGTAATAGAACGATCGCCCATATCAGATTCGCAAATGGAGTTGGAACCATTCGAAGAAGCGACGCCCGCGGAGTCCATGCCTGTCGAGGCTACACCCGCAGGGGCAACGCCTATAGAAGACGTACGCTCAGAAGGAAGATGTGGTCACGCCTCGCCAATGGAAGAGGTATGCGAAGAGGCCTCACCCATGGAAGAAGAGTCAGAGGAGGTGATGCCCGACGCATTCGATAGGGCGACACCTATAAAAGAGGACCACATGAATGACTCTCGTGCAGAGAGCGTGCAGAGTGAGCAACCCCAACCAGGAGACAACGTCGTGGAAAGGCAGATAGGGGGTAAGGTGTTCAAAGTAGGACGCTTCTTGAGCCAGGAAGAACAAGAAGAGGTAGCTGCAGTGATCTCGCGCCACCTAGATGCATTCGCGTGGACTGTGGCGGACATGCCGAGCATCGACCCAGATTTCTTGTGCCACCATCTTACCATGGACACCAGGGTTCGCCCTGTGCGGCAGAGAAGGAGAAAGTTCAACTAGGAACGATGCCTCGTCGTTAAAGAAGAGACGCAGAAGCTGTTAAGTGTCGGACACATAAGGGAAATACAATACCCTGAGTGGCTGGCCAATGTAGTTCTGGTAAAGAAGGCAAATGGGAAGTGGAGGATGTGCGTCGACTTCACAGACTTGAACAAGGCGTGCCCGAAAGATTCGTATCCGCTGCCCAACATTGACGCATTGGTGGATAGCGCCTCGGGCTGTAAGATGCTGAGTTTCTTGGTCGCATTCTCAGGTTACAATCAGATCAAGATGCATCCAAGGGATGAGAGTAAAACAGCGTTCATGATGGAGACATGCAACTACTGTTACAAGGTGATGCCATTTGGGTTGAAGAATGCAAGCGCCACCTACCAAAAGCTAATGGACAAGGTCCTTGCGCCTATGTTGGGAAGGAACGTGCAGGCCTACGTAGATGACATGGTGGTGACCTCCCACGAGAGAGGGCAGCACGCAGCGAATCTAGAAGAGCTGTTTGCTACCATATCAAAGTATCGTCTCAAATTAAACCCAGAAAAGTGCGTTTTTGGTGTGGAGGCAGGGAAGTTCTTGGGGTTTATGCTCACCGAGAGGGGGATAGAGGTGAACCCCGATAAGTGTGCAGCTATCATCGCCATGAGAAGCCCAACATCAGTTAAAGAAGTCCAACAATTGATTGGGAGGATGACAGCTTTGTCAAGGTTCGTGTCTGCTGCAGGGGAGAAGGGCCACCACTACTTCCAATGCCTCAAGAGGAATAGTCGTTTTGCATGGACAGATGAGTGTGAAGTAGCGTTTCTCAAATTAAAGGAGTACTTGGCGACACCACCTGTGCTTTGCAAGCCACAAGTAGGCGTCCCATTCCGATTATACTTTGCGGTAACAGAGTGGGCCATTAGCTTTATGCTGGTCCAGGAGCAAAACCAAGTACAGAAGCCCATTTACTTCGTAAGCAAGGCCTTGCAAGGCCCAGAATTGAGGTACCAGTCGCTAGAGAAGGCAGCATTAGCGGTGGTGTTCTCAGCCAGAAGGCTCCGCCATTATTTCCACAGTTTCACAGTGGTGGTGATGGCGAACCTCCCCATCCAGAAAGTACTTCAGAAGCCAGATGTAGCGGGGAGGATGGTTCGCTGGGCGGTGGAGCTGTCAGAATTTGACATCCAGTATGAACCCAGGGGATCTATCAAGGGGCAAGTCTATGCTGATTTCGTGGTGGAGCTCTCACAGGAGGAGACGCCCCAGAGGTAGAGTCGGGGTCAAAGTGGATGCTCTCAGTGGATGGGTCCTCCAACCAGCAGGGGAGTGGCGCTGGAATAATCTTAGAGGGACCTAACGGAGTGTTGATCGAGCAAGCCTAACGCTTTGCTTTCAAAGCAAGCAATAACCAAGCGGAGTATGAGGCGTTGATTGCTGGGATGCTTTTGGCTAAAGAAATGGGTGCTCAAAGCCTTTTGGAAAAGAGTGACTCACAATTGGTCACAGGGCAAGTAACAGGGGAGTACCGGGCAAAGGATCCACAGATGGCCGCATACTTGAGGTACGTCGACATGTTGAAGGGAGCCTTCGCCGCGTTTGAGCTGGTGCATGTCCCTAGGGAGCAAAATGCCAGAGCTGACCTGCTTGCCAAGCTGGCCAGCTCAGGCAAGGGGGAAAGGCAGAGGACTGTCATCCAAGAGACCCTCAAGACGCCGCGAAAGTTTGTGGCAGACAACAGGGTGGATGTCCTTCGCGTTAGTGCAGCAAGAGGAAAGTCAAGGAGCCATCGCTCTTTGTGTCAAGATAGGGCGAGGGCACCTTGCATCAGTACTTACGCAACCTCGCCGGAAGGAGAGAAGGGCATACGGGTATGCACCTTGGAGGAAGGAGACACCTGGATGACCCTTTACAGGCGATACCTCGCGGATGGGATCCTCCCAGCGAAACCAGAGGAAGGCAAGAAGGTGAAGAGGAACGCCGCAAGGTACACCTTAGTGGATGGGATATTATTCAGACATGGGTTTACGCACCCTATCCTGACGTGCGTAAGTGGCGACGAGTGCACCAGAATAATGGTTGAACTCCACGAAGGTATTTGTGGGACCCATGTGGGAGGAAGATCCTTGGCATCCAAGGTGATACGTGCAGGTTTTTTCTGGCCGACGGTAAGAGAAGACTGCGTTCGATACGCCCAGAGCTGCAAGCAGTGTCAGATGCACGCTGACTGGCACAAGGCGCCGCCAGAGGAACTGAGATTCATACACAGCCCATGGCCTTTCCACTGGCGATAAGGCAGATGAAGTACTTAATCGTTGCCATCGAGTACTTCACCAAGTGGATAGAGGCTGAACCAGTGGCACAGATCACTGCGCACAAGGTACAACACTTTGGGGTGCTGAGGCGTCTCATTTCAGACAATGGCACCCATTTTGCGAGCCAACAGTTGGGGAAGCTGTGTACAAAAGTAGGAATCAAGCAGGTGTTTGTGTCAGTCGAACATCCCCGGACGAATGGGCAGGTCGAGTCAGCGAATAGAGTTTTGTTGAGAGGTCTGAAACGCAGATTAGAGAAAGCTAAAGGGGCGTGGGCAGAAGAAGTGCCGAGGATTGTGTGGGCTTACCACACCACGCCCCAATCTTCCACCATGGAGACGCCTTTCAGCCTAGTGTATGGGTCGGACGCCATGATCCCAGTGGAGATCCACGAGAGCTCGCCCCGTTTCCTAGGCTTCGTGGCAGAAGAATCCAACGAGGAAAGAAAAGTGAACTTGGATCTGATAGACGAAGCCAGAGAAAAGGCGAGAATAAAGGTTGAGGCTATGAAGAGAAGAGTGGAACCTCAATACAACTCTAAGGTGAAGCTGCGATAATTCCAGGTTGGTGATCTAGTCATGAGGAAGGTTCACTCTTACGAATTGGAAAACAAGTTGTCTCCCAAGTGGACTGGATCGTTCAGAATAATAAAAGTCAAGGGGAATGGTTCATATAAGTTAGAGACTCTTGAAGGAGGCCCCATCCCACATAGCTGGAATGCGGCGAATTTAAAGTTTTATTTCAGTTGAAGTTTTGTAAAGGGGACACTCTTTTTCCCTCTCGGGGGTTTTTTGATGAGGTCACCCAAATAAAGAAAAGAGAATTTTAAGATATTCCTGTCTTAGTTTTTCCCTCTCATGTAAGATCAAAAATTAAAGAAACAAAGACAAAGATTCAAGGCGTCGCCAAGATGAGGCGTCGCCAAGATAGGGCGTCGCCAAAATGAGGCATCGCCAAGATAAAGCGTCGCCAAGATAAGGCGTCACCGTGACTAGGCGTCGCCAGAAGTAGGCATCGCCAGATAAAGAAGCGAAGGTCAAGTTCAAAACGAGAAATCAGGTGCGTTAAGTATAAGTTAAAGTCCGGGAGCCTAGTCCTTGAGCAGGGGTTAAGGGATTCCTTCGGGACGCCCCATCCTCAGGTATGAATAGCTAGCCCCGGCATCAGATATTAAACATAAGTTAGAAATCCAGGCGCCTAGTCCTTGAGCAGGGGTTAAGGGATTCCTTCGGGACACCCCCTCCTCAGGTATGAATAGCTAGCCTCGGTATCAGATGTTATATGTAAGTTAAAAACCTGGGTACCTAGTCCCTGAGCAGGGGTTATGGGATTCCCGCGGGACACCCCCTCCTCAGGTAGGAACAGCTAGCCCCAGCATCTGATGTTTAGACACGCTGTCTTGGTGTTTTTAGACACCCAGAGGACGATACGACGCTGATGTGGTAGGCCTCTCCTCAGGTGTGGGCACCAAGCCCAAAGAAGTAAGGGCTAAGTCGCCTTGGCGTTTTAGACACCCCATGGACGGTACGACACTTTGTATAAGCCTCTCCATGGGCGTGGGCCCTAGAGCGCGACTTTTATCCCAAGTATTTATGCGACACTGAGGACACCCAAACCAGGTCTCTCCTCGAGCGTAGATACCCAGTACAGGTAGGATAAGTCCTCCATGACTTTGAGCGATGTCGAGGCCACAAAAGAATAGATAAGTCCTCCTCGCCCTCGAGCGATGTCGAGGCCAAAAATGAAGAGACTCCCCTTTTCATCCTAAAGCGATGAGAAAGTCAGTACTGCCTACGGCTACGAGTGCCTCGGGCCCAAGAAAGGTAAGTAAAAAGCAGGTTGAAGATTTTACAAGTTCAGAGGGAAAAAGAAATTCGAAGATGAAAAAGAAGAAGCGTAGGAGCGTGAGTCATTAAAGTGTGTGCCTCACACCTTAAGAAGAAAGAATGAGAGGGAAAGTCACGTGCTACCTAAAGAATTGAGGGCAAAACAACGAATAAATGCATCGAAGACAAGCACCAGTAGTGCCTTCGATATAGAACGGAAAGCAGAAACAGATAAAAGTGTAAGAGAAATTAGAAAACGAGAACGTGAGGCTCAAATTCGAGAAAGCATTTAAGCAAATTCAAAAAGTTATAATTACAAACGAGGTTCATGGCAAGTACAAAAGGTAACCATATATACATCAAATATGTCGTTGAAGGTGCAAAGTAGAGGCTATTCCCTAGAGGCCTCTAATGGCACGATTTCCCCACCAACCACCTCGTTCAGAGGGTTACACTTGGAGATGTCGATGCCTGGGTTGGCACAAGCCGCTTGGACGAAGGCCTCCGCAAACCCATCCGCGAACCTAGCGGCGGCCTCCTCGACCAGCTTCTCCTCAGCAACCTTGAAGTTGGCGTTTTGAGTGGCCATCTCGTGGTCCTTAGAGGCCAAGGTAGAAGTTAGCTCTTGGACTTTGGTTTGGAGGGTGGCGCTCTCGGCGGCTAGTCGAGAGCATTCGCTAGTCTTTTCCTCGAGCGCAGCTTCGGTTCTTCCCAGTGTTTGCTCCCGATCAACACACTGGTTCTCAAGTTTCTTTTGCTACGCCTTGGAGGTTTCCACCGCCGCTTCAAGATCAGCAATCTTCGTTCGAAGGGGCACCACCTGATTGAGGAGCTCAGCATTGGCTTGAGCCACCTCATGCAACCGTTTGTTGGCCTTCTCTTTTGCTTTTTGTGCCACCCTCAGAGAAGTTTTGTACGCTTCCTCTTGGCGTCCCCAGTGGGTGGCTAGCCTCTCCTTCAGAGAGGTAACTTCCTTCTCCAGCACTTGGAAGGAAGAGGCTTCAACGGCCTTAGCCCTGGCCTGTGCATGCCAGGTGTGGGTGCAGGACATGAAGGCGCCCATGTAGTAGTAGATGCTTTCTTTTTGGGGCCCTTCAGCCTGGCCCCGCGAGGACGCCCTGCCCAAGAAGCCCCTCAGTGAGTCTTGCATCGGGAGTGGAAGTTCTGGGGCAGGTGGGGGGACGGTTGAGGAATCAGCTTCAACACCACCCTCCAAGGCCATTGGTTGAGGAGGGGAAGTGGCACTTGGAGGGTCCTCCCTCAGAGATTCGGCACCATGCGAGGAAGAGGTGGCGGAAGTAACTTGCTGAGGGGGATGCTGGGTTCTTTGTCGTTTGAAGACTTGCCCCTCAGCGGAGTCTTCATCGTCAGAAACCACCTCCACTACCCTTTTTCCCTTGTCAAGGGGGGCTGAGGGAGCACCAGCCGCGGCCAGCGCAAGAGGCATGACCGCAATAGGAGGTGGTGAGCTTGGAGTTTGATTGGGAGAAGGTTGGATTGATGGAGTTGATGGTGTCGTGGCAGACTAAGGGTGAAGGTTGGGAGAAGATGGAGGTG
>Ga0123341_1004678_pt1 | contig 12063 bp, 8 predicted proteins | sample Turbeapinknodule_FD_89959 | JGI IMG/M metagenome (GOLD analysis project Ga0123341, IMG submission 89959) | Root nodule microbial communities of legume samples collected from Mexico - Turtle bean Mexico pink nodule | ecosystem: Host-associated > Plants > Roots > Nodule | place: Mexico: Nepantla... | reverse complement strand
TCACCTTCTCCTCCAATGTCCGAAAACACGAACTCATTCACATCTTCATCATCAGTGACTAAATAACGTGCCTCCGAACTCCCCTCAGACAACTGCCCTCATTCCATGCACTTACTGCAACCAAGCTGAGAAAAACGATGACACATATCTTCTTCAAAGGTGATCCGACACCGATAATCATTGATATTAATACTTTTTACCACATTTGCATTCACGCCCGCTAGAATCTTGATCCGTAATCTAGCAAACTCAAGAATCTCTCGTGCCTCCGTTGCCTCATCCACCTCAATAAACTTTCCTACTAACGCCCCAATAAGTTCAAAGCATTGTCTATTCCAAAACATCAATGGTAAACCCCTAATTCGAATCCAAGCAACTTTACCAGAGACGGAGAAAGAATTATCCCAAGGGACAAGAGAATCAAAGATATCCCCAAACCACTCTTTGTTATCATCAATGACCTTCGCGACATAAGTCTCACCATCACCAGCCAGCAGCATAAAATTCTCCCCAAGATAGCTAAGATTTAACAAACCATAACCACCCACCACAACACTCTCCTTAACTGCCTGAAAATTAGACAGTTCCGAGAACCTCCCAATAAAACAACTCTCGAGCCACAATGATGGCTCCACCTCAACCTTAAAACAAGGTATAGCAACTTCGAGCTCCTTCTGTTCACCATCACTCTTTTTTCCCTAAGGCAAACTCACACTCCCAGTCATAACCACTTCTGTGAATGAACGGTGCATCTCCTTCTGGCTCCAAACTTTTTTAGAGTCCTCCACCCTCCGGTTCTGATTACGCGCTTCCTTTGGTTGTTCTTTCTTACGGTATCTGGCTATGTTCACACGTAATTTCCATAACCCAATCCAAATAGCATCCAACCTTCTTTCTAACTCGCAAACATCCCTCACCCCTTGGAACCTCACAAACCCGAAGCGTTGTTTTCTATAATTAAGTTTTTTGGGTATGAAAACATTCAGAACTCTATCCCATCTTTGGAAAATATTCCAAAGCTCCTTTTCTTCATGACCAGGCGGAATATTAGTGAAGAAAAACGAAGTATCAGCCATGGAGACAACCTTACCTTTCCCTCTCTCTCTAACCTCTCTTTAATAAATATGGTGTTAGTTTTGACTCGTGGAACGAACAAAATGGCAAAGAATGCTATTACTAGCATTAATAATAATTATTAAAAACTACTAAAATATAAATAAAATTTATTAAAGTGAAAACACTTTATATAAATTACACACAAATATATGTATGAGAAATATACAAAAATGGTTTGCATAACTTTATTATATTATTTAATTAATAGTGTGGAATAAAATAATATATTCTCCCACTTTAATATATATGGCATTCAGCATCTTGGAATACTTTAATAAAGTTGGTGATTTTTATCTTAAAATAGTAGGTGCAATAGATTATCATACATAAATTATTGACCACTAAACATGCTGTCTACTACGCGCTTACGCCATTTAAGGATGTGCCGCCACTCATTGATTATTTTTTGAACTTTTTCCAGATTAATGAATTTTATTAGCAAGGGAAGAAAGATATATCTTGAATAATTTCAATTTTTCTATAACTATTTTAATAAATTAAATAAACACAGTATCAATTTCATTTTGTCAAACATTATCCAGTTTGCTTCCTTTTGTATCTTCTCTTTTATCGAAAAGCTCTTAAATCCTTTTAGACATTATTGACTCATATAATTTGATGATTAAATGTGGAATTAAACATTGATTACTTTTACATTTTAAAATAAATTTACGTGAAAATGAGTATAAAAAGTTTTTTTCTCTGAAAAAAACTACGCCATAAGAAGATAATACAGTTGAAGGATAAGGATGATTCGCGAAAGAGAGCAAAGAGCAGATTTGAGATTCCCGACAGCTTCATTCATAGCATGCTTAAATTAAATTATTTGGTAGTTACAGGTCACCTTTTTTGCTTTTCACCTTTATTATATATTCTTTTAGAATTGTGAATTCCAATAAATCCACGCTTGAAATATTCTTTTGTAGTTATAGATATTTTTTCGCCTTTATTTTTGTTTTTTAGAATTATGAATTTAAATAAATTCATTACAACACTTTTTATTTTAATGGTTGAATATCCTGTCTTTTGTGATAGATGGATCGGTTAAATACACATTATAGCTTAATAGTTAAGATAGTTGTAAAAACTTTCTAAGAATCAAAAATACGTTCCACTAAATCTGGGTAACCTCTATAAAAAAAAAAGTTAACATTGATATATGATAGATTTAACCCATTATAACACAGAGTCCATAATCAAACATTATAAATAAACCATCTACAAAGGAATAAAGTACGTTTTGATTCAGTTTTTAATATACACTTCAAATACTAAGTACTTACCCGACCGAGCACCAATGAATTGAGGAAGGAGATAATGTTGAAGAATACGATAGAATGACCAAATGACCGATATCTCAGTAGTTATATACAATCAATTTCAAACATTATATATATTATATAGATCTACTTTATTTATAGAAGTACACTTACATTGTTTTTGTTGTCTTTGCGATTGGTTTTATTATTAACAAATATATTAAGGTGAATAAGATTATATTATTTGTTGTGCTTACGAAATGATTATATTTTGTTTAACTAAAATTAGAATTAGAAAAAATATTATATTAAATATTAAAGTTGTATATGTTGTTTACGTAATTTCAAAACTTGCATTATATGTATCTGTCATATTGTCACTGAATAAGATTCTACAATATTTCAAACCAAATATTCTATATAAATCTAGTTATTAACAACTTATATATTACTAATGTGTATAAAACTTTTAGAACCTATTTTAAGTTTTTATGATATTTAAAATCATTTTAAAGTTTAAATTTAATCTTGTGAGTATTTAAAACTGAAATGATAAACTTGGTATAAAGACAGATACTATGAAAGTCAATATAGATCATAAAGTATGTGAAATGATGGTAAAAAAATGAAAAATAAAATGTTGATATTTTGCTAATAATATATATGTAATGTTGGACTTAATTGAAATTTCGAAAGCACTTTCAATAATCAAAATGATAGGAAGTGATTAAATTCAGTTACTAAATTCAATATGATATGTTGTGACCTCATAATTCTTGAAAAATGTAAAAAAATAAATTTATTTTATTTTATTTTTACTTGTCATCCAAATATGCAACTTCAACTATTTTGTGAATAGATACGTACCACATTGATGAATAACATGTCAAGTATGTAGAAGTGTTAACTTAAAAAAAAAATCTTTTAATGGTAGAACTAAATAGAGCATTTTTTTTTATATATTTAGAGACTTTAAGAACTTTTTCATCATTATACATTTTTCGAAGGGAGGAAGAAAAGTGGAGTGTAACATACTCTTAGACGAATTTAATCATTTATCTTATGGATTGATGAATTAGGAAAAACATTTATTGAATGACACTCTTTGAAGGTTATCTTTAATATATGAGAAGTTATAGTTACAAAAGAAAAACATTTTATGGTTATTTAAAGAAGGTAATGAAAAATAATTTATATTAATTTTATCCTAATATAATGTTGAATATCTTAATAGAGATCAAATGAAATTATGGTATATAAATACAGGTTGAATATCTTAATAGAGATAAAATTAAATTATGGTATATAAATAGAGTACGAACATAATAATTTTACAATTTTGTAAGGTTAATTATATATAATTTAATTTTTAAAATGTTATTAGAGTCTATCTTAGTAAAATTTGTTGGAAATGTTGTATCACACATTATTAGACTCCTTTTAGATCATCCACAAATATTTAATCTCAAGCTCGATATGTTCATTTGCGTAAAGTAGTGTGTTGGAGATATCACATTGATTAGAAATAAGATTAATATATCATATATATAAATGACGTATAAATATCACTTTAAAAAATTAGTTTTAAAATGTTAAATTAGGCATAAATCCAATTGTTAAGAATTACTATATGGTTTTATACAACTAATGTTATCCTCTCTTTTTTTCTCCTCTAATTTAAATTTGTGTAATAAAGATAAAATATAATTTTCTCTCTCAACCTTAGACATGTCATATTTATAGGGTTCCTCTTTCTTAATGTTCATTAGATAGTTATAAGTATTAGAAAAGGGGCAAGAGGTGTAGGATACTATAAAAATGAGTTTTGGAATCCAAAAATTTAGTTGTTTCTCAATTTCTCAAAATTTCAATAATAAAATTATCATTTACATTAATCTCAATAGACATATCAAAGAGAATGCCCTATAATTGACATACTCATTGTCAAGAAAACGACATCGACATATTCATTAACTTGTTGTTCTAACGCTTATATATATCTTATACTTTTCTAACACTTAACTTACTTTAATGTGAGGTGGCGTACTTGGTTGAACAAAGACCAACTTCGACATAAAATTATTGAAACATATTTTATATTATTTTTTTCATTTTTCTCTCCTCGTAATATATATAATATGAAAAAATTTCTTTACTCTCTTATAACATGCTAAAATATTAAAGTGAATATTGTTTTGAGTGCTAATATGCGACAATCCTGTTTGGTACAGAAGCTTGATGCAATATATCTGATTGTATATTTGGTGTTGGTGGTCTTGATCTTAAAAATTGATTGTATATATTACTGCTGCCAAAAGTCTGGGTAGAGTATATTCAAAGTTTGGTGTTGGTGGTCTAGTTTTTTAAAATTTAATTGTATATGTTTCTGCTGTCAAAAATCTTGTTAGAAACCTGTTATTTATGTTGGGTTATGCTTTATTATCATGTGCTGGCTGAGAGGTATGCAAGGTCCAGTTTTCTGGTACAGTTATGCTAGAATAATACAGGGTCATTGGGTGAAGACGTTTTCTCCAGCACCAACGTTTTACTCGTTGAGTCCCAGTTTACTCCTTTTTGAGTTTTGTATGTGAAAATCTAGTTTGGTTTAAAATTGGGAAAACATTAGAGAGCTGAAATTTATTTGTTTAACTAATCTTATGTATAAGGGTTAGAATATTTATAAAATAATTTGTTTTTAATTTATTTATTCTTTGTTAAAAAAAATTATAGGACAATCATGTATCATCTTATAATTGAATTTTTTTTACTAAAATGTAAATCCCACAAAATAATTTTGAAATTGCATTTTCGTGTGGTTAGTCGACAAAGTAAAAATTTTCGATTTTATTTCACTTTATTTTATTTGTTCTATATCATTTCATTTCCTTTAACGAATCAATCACTTCAAAAAAGTCACTGCAATCATACCCTAAGGGTTAGATATTGTGGAATATTCGGTACACATGGAAGTGGGAAGAAGAAAAAACTGCATATAGGAAAAATATCGATATCGCATAATAATCTTGGGTGTGAAATGTTTTGGGTTCAATATTGAAGATTAATTCCACTTTGTTGTCAATATTTTCCATCTAAAATGAAACAGCCATTCTCATGACGTTGGACTTATCTCAAGTACACGTATGGCCGCTGGAAAGTAGCATTACCAAGAAGCAATCAGTGTATTTATATTACTCAAACTAAACCTTTTATTTGTACACAGGAGAAAGGTGAAACCAAAGAACATGCAGTCTCTCTGGTCCACTGTTGCAAGTTTTGTAGTTCTACTATCAATTTCACTCACCACTTCAGTTCCAATTGAAGAAGCTTTCAACCATTGCCTAACACTCCATTCTCAAACTCATAACCAATTTTCCTCTTCAATCTACACTTCTACCAATGCTTCCTTCACTTCCATCCTTGAGTCCACTGCCCAAAATCTAAGGTACTTGTTGCCCTCAGTGCCAAAACCAGATTTCATATTCACCGCACTTGATGACTCTCAAGTCCAAGCAGCAGTGGTTTGTGCAAAACAGCTTCGTATTCACATGAGAGTGCGAAGTGGTGGACATGATTATGAAGGGCTCTCTTATGCTTCCCTTATTGAGAAGCCATTCATGGTCCTCGACTTGGCCAAAATTCGTGCAGTCAATGTTGATATTGAACACAACACGGCTTGGATCCAGGGGGCCACTATTGGTGAAGTTTATTACAGAATTTCAGAGAAAAGTTCAGTCCATGGGTTCCCTGCAGGGCTTTGCACAACCTTGGGAATTGGAGGGCACATCACAGGAGGTGCATATGGTTCCATGATGAGAAAGTATGGTCTTGGTGTTGACCATGTTCTAGATGCTAAAATTGTTGATGCTAATGGGAGGGTTCTTGATAGAGCAGCCATGGGGGAGGACCTATTTTGGGCAATAAGAGGAGGTGGTGGAGGCAGCTTTGGAGTTATTCTGTGGTGGAAGATCAAGCTGGTTCCTGTGCCACAAACTGTGACTGTTTTCACAGTGACTAAGACCCTTGAACAAGGAGGGAACAAGCTTCTTCATAGATGGCAGAGAGTGGCTCCAAAGATTGATGAAGATCTCTTCATCAGAGTGATCATTCAGCCAGGGAATAGCAGTGTTCCTGGAAAGAGAACAGTAACCACCTCTTACAATGCTCTCTTTCTAGGTGGTGCTGATAGGCTTCTCCGAGTGATGAAACATGGTTTTCCTGAGTTGGGTTTGACAAGAAAAGATTGTGTGGAGACTAGCTGGATCAAATCTGTGCTCTACATTGCTGGCTACCCTGATGGAACAGCCCCAGAAGTTTTGCTCCAAGGGAAGTCCACAACAAAGGCTCACTTCAAAGCCAAATCAGACTTTGTAAGGGAAGAAATACCAGAGAAGTCCCTGAATGCCCTATGGGAAATTTTTCTGCAGGAAGATGGCCCCCTAATGATTTGGAACCCCTATGGAGGCATGATGAGCAGGATTGCAGAATCTGCCACTCCTTTCCCTCACAGAAAGGGAGTTCTCTACAAAATTCAGTATGTAACTGGATGGATTGATGGAGAAAAGAGTATGGCAAAGCACATGAACTGGATGAGGAAATTTTATTTCTACACGGCTCCCTATGTTTCTAAGTATCCAAGGGAAACATATGTGAATTATAGAGACTTGGATATAGGCATGAACCAGAAGAATAACACCAGTTTTTTTCAGGCTTTTTCATGGGGTTATAGGTATTTCAAGGGTAACTTCAACAGGTTAGTGAAGGTGAAAACTAAAGTTGATCCATCTAATTTCTTTAGGCATGAACAGAGTATCCCTCCTCTGACAACTGGTAAGAAAGGGTAGAAGGCAGTAGCATAATTAGCTAGATCAAAGGAGTATGACAATGTATTATGGCTAGAATGCTAGATCAATATGAAAACTATGGTTAAATCTATTTTCAAGGATTATTTGCTAAAGAATAAACATTTCCATACATATATTTCTGTTCTTTATTTGAATCTTCTAAAATAATATGGAGCATTCACAACTAAGTTGTTTGCCATTAGTTTCTTTTTCTTGTGTGTGATCATGGCAGTGTGTTGGGAATAGCATGGGAGACTCTTGAGTTTGGTATGATAGTGAAGTGACTTCTCTCACATCTTATTTGTGGAAAAATAAGGTTTCTTTGAGATTCTAACCCTAAAAATAATTACTGTATAACTGTTTTTTTAAATAAAATATTATATTATAATAGCATAATAATTTATTTAGATGGCAAGTGAATTAATCTAAATGAATTAAGCTGGTGTCAATATAATGGAAATATATTATACACATTTGAGTAATTAAGACTTTTCTATTTATTTCAAATATGTCAACATAAGTGTCTTGTTAGTGAATCTTGAACAAATACTTGTTTGACATAATTATGAAAAAAAACACTTATTTAACATAAAAGGCTAGTTAGTGAGACTTGAACAAATACTTGTTTGACTTAGATATGGAAAAAAACACTTATTTGACTTAAAATCAGGAACTATTGGACAACTTTTCATACCCTTATTTTTTTTTTATTATTAACATTGTATATATTTGACTAAGAATAAAAAGAGTAACTATTAGTTACTGCTAGCTGTATTTATTTCTTTCTTTGTATAAACATTAATCAATAGCTTACATATAAAATATTTAAAACAATTCTAGGATAGTAAGCAGTTTTTAATTTGTAAATAATATAATGAGATCTACACTAATAGGGGTGAGTGGTCTATATAAGACCTAGACCAAAAGCTCAATATATCAAATAGATGTATAGCTATGTTATTTAGCAATGGGTTAATATATAAATTTAAAATATTAAAAAATAAAATTCTAATATATTTAGTTGTAATTTGACTAAAGTAAATTGTGAAAATGTAGAGCCTCAACAAATTTGCTACCTAACATGAATTTTAATAAAACAAATAAAAAATTAATTTTGGGTCCTCCACTTATCGAGTGTTATGATTTAAGAAACAGTAGTGGGATGGTTTAAGGAGTAGTTAAATGATAAAATCATTTAATAAAATGTGTATAACAACTGTGGATGATTTCCTTATCACGAGGAAGATAAAATGGTTTTTTATTATAAAAGTACTCTTGACGGAAGAAAAATGAGAACGTGATCTTTCAACAATAAAAAAATTTATATAAACTAGCTTTCATCTCGAATCTTTATTAATGTGGTCTATTAGATTTATCAAAACAAGTCTTCTAATTGAGGAGTAGCGAGAATTTGTTTTTAAAACCTCGTAATACGATTGTGATTTCAAAAAACAAATAAAATTGATTGCAAAAGCATCAAGAAGAAACAAGTAATCCATGGCGAAAAGAGAAAGAAAAAGTACAGCGTGGAGAACCTTGGAAAATGAGAACGGAGAGAGAAAAAGAAAGAGTAAAGTAAATACTGAAAATGTATTTTATTATTGTATCGAAAAATGTTTACAAAGTTATATATAAAAGCAAAAACAAAGAGGAATGGGTTAAAAGAACATTACGCGCAGAGAAAAGAAAAAGGTTACGTGAAGTAAATTGGGCCCAACAATAAGATTAACGCCGTGAAGCTAGGAATATATATCCTTCATTTCCAGCTTCGACTTAAAGAGTTTTGAAGTCATTAGGTGCGAGGGTTTTAGTTAGAATTTCCGTGATTTGCATGGTAGGAAGGTGATAAGTGTCAAATTTTAATAATATTTCATATTAAAATATAGATATTTATGAGTATTAATTGTTAAAATAAGTATAAAATAACACTTAATTTATGAAACTATACCTTTTTACATATTTGTGATTTTAATTTAAATAAAAACGATTTATTATCAAATTTGTGTTAATTTTAGGATTCTAAGAAAGACTGGAGATAACTGAGAAAAAAGAGAATATTCAAAGCTAAAAATGAAAAGTTGGAATGCACAAACATCACCAAAGTTGCCCCAAATTTGCAAAAAGCCAAAATGCCACCAGTGGATCTCGCTCAAGCGAGCTCATTCTCGCTTGAGTGAGATTGCTCCAGTAACGTTGGGCCTTTTTACGTAAAACTTGCCCAAGTGAGTCCATTAGTACCCAAGCGATAAATCACTTAAGCCCAAACAAATTAGGTTAAATAGGGGGCTTGAGGCACAACCCTGGATTGAGAGGAAAACACCAATGAGTGAATTGTAATCCAATTGAGAGAATAGAAGGGGTTAGAAACCTTAGAGGAGACAACCGTCAAGGAGAAACATCTGGAATCTTCTTTTCTTGCTCTCCCTGCTTGTAACAACCATCATGTGTGGCTAATTCTACCTTTTGGGATTGAGAGTAATAAGTTCAAACTCTTATGTATTGAGGTGATATCTAAACATAATATTTTGTTATTGATTGATGATTGGTATTATTATTTTATTTGTAATGCTTGGTTTTCCAAGATCTCAAAACTTAGATTTGACTGGAAAGTATTTTTAAGGTTCTGACCAAAACGATAATGCTTAAAATATTTAAATGCTAGGAATAAATTTAAAATGTTAATTGCTATCAACGTCTAATCTTAATGATAAGTTGTGTTGTATAAAAATGCGAAGAATCAATATTTAGGAAGCATCTTATTAATTTTATATGCAAGAAATCGATATAAATGATTTTTATACGGACATCAATATCAATCAAAGAACACAATATTGTCATGCTAATCAAAATACAAAAGAGTGATAAAGATGAATCTCAATCCCTATTTTTCCAATTGAAACAATAAACTATTTAACTTGTTTTCTTATTAATCATTGTCATCTTAACAAATCCCAACAAACTTTTATTATTCTGTTTTATATTTAGTGAATCTTTTATTTGATTATTCAATTGTTCCTTGTGGGTTCGATATTCGTCATTACGGGCAAATTATTACTTCTGAAAACATGATGCACTTGCCGTAAAAAGTCATCAAAGAGATAGGGAGCAATTTGAGGAGACCGACATTAAGTTTTTCTCTGACAATATGGCAATCGATTTCAATGTGTTTGGTTCTCTTGTGGAAAACCTGGTTGGAGGAAATTTGAATTGCTGATTGATTATCACACTACAGAGTAGTTAGTGAAATAAAAGTTAAGCCAAGGTCTTGAAGAATGTAAGTTAACCACTAAAGCTCACAAGCAGTTGCTGCTAGAGCTCTACATTCTACTTCAGGGAAACTTTTCGAGATTATTTGTTGCTTCTTGGACTTCAGAAGATAAGAGACTCGCAAAAAAAAATAGAAAAACTAGTTATAGATTTTCGAGAGTCAAGATAAGTTGTCCAATCTGAGTCACTATAAGCTTTTAAATGAATAAGACTATTGCTAGAAATAAATAGACCATAGTTAGGGTTGCTTTTAAGATACCTTAATAATCTGAAAGCAGCTTGTTGATGAAACTTGGTGGATGTAGAGACAAATTGACAATGTTAGGTCTAGTGTTTGTAAGGTAGATTAATCGTGCAATAAGTCTGCGGTATGCTGAGGTTTCATCTTTATTAAGTTGAATACCTTCAGTTGAAGAGAGACGGGAAGAATGAGTCATATGTGTAGGCATAGGCAAGGAGTCTTGCATACCCGTTTCATGAAGAAAATCTATAGTGTATTTTCGTTGACTGAGATGAATTCTTGAACTATTGTGGGCTATCTTAAGGCCTAAGAAGTAGGTGATGTTTCCAAAATTCTTAATCTTGAAAGTTTGATCCAACATGTTGGTTATATATGAAGAATCTCAGCATGATCATTCACAATAAGCCCAATGTCATCCACATAAACAAGAATAACAACAATGTTAGTGTCATGATGTCTTGAGAATAAAGAATGATTAGCTGAAGATAAAATGTAATTTTGTGAAATTAAGAAATTTGACAGCTTTTCATATCATTGTCTTCCAATTTGGCAAAGACCATAGAGAGATCGCTGAAGTTTACAAGCATTGTTGTTAGGAAGAAGAAGACCAGGGAGAGGTTGAATATAAACTTCTTCATGCAGGTCTCCATGTAGGAACGCATTATTACAAATTTTAATAAATTTTCCTCACAAATTATTGTAATTTTTTTTTAATTTAAACGACCTCACTTTCTTCTAACTTCTCCTCATAAATCCATCTCCTTAAATAGTGACAAATCTTCATCCCTAATCCACTATGGAATGTAATATTTTTCTTCTTCTATTTTCCATCTATAAAAAAATTAATTATCCTTTAATGATTGTGAATTACTATTGTCCTGAAATATAATTGAGTGAGTATCATAATTTATTCAAATTTAATTTATTTATTTAAATGTAGTTCCTAATACCCTTTATAAAATAAATATGGTTAAAAAAATATACCAATTTTTATTATAAACTCATCAAGATTATATATGAAATTAATGATTATTATTTTGTAATTTTAAATTTAAATGTTTTTTTATCATTTAAAAAAATATAAATATTTTATATAAATTTTTAATATTTATTGGATTTTGACCTTCCGTCCATTCTCTTGAATCTTGACTATATAATCAATCAGTGAGTCATTTTCCATCTCACATCCTTCATTTCTTTTCCATAAGGTTAACAATGCTAATATTTGTGCTTGCAAATATTTAGGTAAAGTTTAAAATATCAACTAAAAATAGGAAAATTAGTCAAAATTATAAAAGAAATAAAAATAGTTAAAGTTATTAAATCAAATCAATAATTC
>Ga0123341_1004676_pt1 | contig 12065 bp, 6 predicted proteins | sample Turbeapinknodule_FD_89959 | JGI IMG/M metagenome (GOLD analysis project Ga0123341, IMG submission 89959) | Root nodule microbial communities of legume samples collected from Mexico - Turtle bean Mexico pink nodule | ecosystem: Host-associated > Plants > Roots > Nodule | place: Mexico: Nepantla... | reverse complement strand
ATTTTAGAGTTAAATTTAATTGTGATTAACTCGGAAAAAAATACTTATTTTCGATAATAATTGCTGTGACTGTGGGAATAAATTTTAAAATTAATGGAAGAGCAAAATAGATAAAAAAAAATTATGTATATAAAAGAAGAACTTGGTCAATGTCAAACCCACTTTATATGTTTTTTTTAAGTTAATTATATTAGCATGATTATTCATGGTTTGAAGTGAGAACCAATTTGACTGGTTCTTTGCCATTAGTTTATTTTTGGTGAATATTACCATCCTAATATTCTTTAAACTTACATTCTAATTATTATTTTTATATCTTATTATCTTTGACTTCAATCCCTTGCTTTTTTTAAAACAACCATGATTTGAGCATAGTTCAAATATAACTGCAAATATTAAGAGTATGTTTAATTTACTTCTCATATTTTTCGTTCAAAATTATTTTCTAACACAATTTCATGTATTACCATGAAAATATTTGTTCCTTATTTTTATAATTATACTAAAATTTATATAATAAGTTTGAATTTTTAGAAAATTAATATATTTTTTTTAAATTGTGTGAAAATTGTATTAGAATTGTCATAAATCCAATAAATATTTTTTGAATTGAACACTTTACTAATACGTGTGCTACGAATGTCGTACGAGTGTCGGTGTCTGATAACGTGAATCCGACACGGACACACAGGAGTGTCTGAGCCTCATAGTGGACATTTCATAGTATATAAGTGGTGCAAACCTAAACTTATAAACCGATTTTATGATATTGAGTTAAACTTAAATTCCATTTTGAATTTCTTCAAAATCTAAACTTTTTCTTTTTAGAATAGAAATCAAACCTACACTGATTTTTTCTCACATTTTGATGATCTCTTACTATTTTTCTCTGGTTTAATCTTGAACTTGTGTACCCTTTTGTTGGTAGTTGAAATATCCAGCACCTGGGGCACCACACTTGGCCAAGAGGGTGAAGGAGGTGCTCTTAGGATCAGGGTTTAGCCATGTGGATGAAGACACGAAACGTGGGCTTGACCATGGTGCATGGGTGCCTCTGATGTTGATGTATCCAGAGGCAGATATCCCTGTGTGTCAACTCTCAGTTTCATCCAACAAGGGAGGTACTTACCACTATAACATGGGAAAGGCTTTGGCCCCTCTTAAAGATGAAGGTGTTCTGATCATTGGGTCTGGAAGTGCCACCCACAACCTCAGAGCAATGGGTCCTCGTAATAGCCCACCTGCTCCATGGGCTCAGGCTTTTATCTCCTGGCTGAAAACCTCTCTTCTTCATGGAAGGTAATGCTTTTACCCTGTTTTATTATTCATTCAACCTCCATTGCTGTTATTGTGAGTTCTTGCTTTAGACATTGAATTCACTGAGTATTGCTGGAGGAGGTGGAGGTGTTTTGAAGTTAGTTCATATTTTTTTTAATGATACATTAATAATCCATAATTTTTTATACAATCACAAATCCATAATATTGTTATTTTAATATTTTTTTCATATCATTTAATTATAAATTTATCTTTATTATATATGTTTATATTTAAATCCATCTCATTAAAATTGTATATAACTCTCAGATTGTGAAAGAATCATTTCCCAATTTTTTTAGGCGTAAGTATTTCGGTTTTTTTTTCTAAAAGGACTTGAGCAACTTTGGATGGGACATTCATTTTCAAGTTATTTTCGAATTATACGTCTTTTGCATTCAACAATTTGAAATAATAATTTAATATTTAGTAAAGTTCCAAATCATAAGATTTGAAAACTAATTATAGTTATAATAATTAATTTGTGAATTGTAAAATAAAGTCTAAATGAATAAGGTCCTATGGTCTAGTGGTTAGGACATTGGACTCTGAATCCAGTAACCCGAGTTCAAATCTCGGTAGGACCTTTTTTGGCAGATGATGCAATTTTAGTTTTAACTTTTGAATTTTGAAATTCTTAACTTGTTTCCAAAATGTTCAATTGATAATTACAATTATGAAATCTATAATGCATTTTGGAATTGTTTAAATAAAAAATTATAATCTGAAAATACATTTTAGATTATACAATTAAAAAATGTGTTTCATATTATATGTCTAAAAATTGCACATGGACAATTTAGACTAGGTGCGGGAAGAAGGAGCCATGATTCCTTGCTTTGGTTTCTACATTCACATTCATACTAACATTCTTTGTAAGGTCCTAAATCTGAATTCTAAGCTGGGAAAGAATTGCAAATGATAAATACACATGTAGCATCAAAGGATTCCCTACATTCACCAACATGCATTATAGTTGTATATGTAGCTCTGACTTTAGGTTGGCTCTGGTGAGCTTCTGCATTCAAAGTGGTAACTTGTCTATTGGAACATAACACAACAGTATAGTTTTCTTGGATGTTTGTGATTCATTGAGGACTTTATTCGAGCTTATGAAACAGGTTACCAAGTGGTAAAAAAAGTAAAAGTTGCATAGTCTTCAACTAGAGTTATGAATTTTACTCATTATGAACATACAGTGATTTTGATGTGCTGGAAACGTTTACACTTGATGCATTGGCTAGTAGCAAAATGGGAATAACATGCTTCTTAATTATGTATTTCTTCAATCCATGACTGATGCAGATACGAGGAAGTAAATGAATATGAAGAGAAGGCTCCATATGCAAAAATGGCTCATCCTTGGCCTGATCACTTCTTCCCATTGCATGTGGCCATGGGTGCTGCTGGTGAAAATGCAAAGGCTAAAGTTGTTCATGATAGTTGGGATGCTGGTTCTATCTCTTATGCTTCTTTCAGTTTTGCAGCTACTGACATTTAATACCACATACTCATTTCTTCTCCACATTCTTCACTCTTGTCTTCATATATATATATATGCTACAGTTTGTTCAAATTACAAATACATTGTTAGATCAATAAGGATATGTGATGATGTGAACTTGTTGTTTGTTTTTTAATTTATCTCCTTTCACCTCTTCCTACTTATTTACCTTTTTTCTCTCTCTTGCATGAGAAAACATTTGAAAGTTGTGCAATGTGTCATTCTCTTTATTGCTAGTTAATTTTCTTGGTGAATAAGAAAAGATGCTACCGTAAGTTTTTATTCATGAATGAATGAATAATTTAATAAAAATATATCTAGATATTAAATATATGAAACTAAAGAAAACTCAAATAAGTCTTTAATTATGTTTTGTCTTGACTCCAATTCAGTTTTTATTTTTATTTTTAGGAAGTTAAACAAAATTTCATAAATTCATTTAAATTTTACTTGGTTTCAAAAACTAATAAGACAACGCTAAATTGGCCATTTATTAAAAAATCACACTTAAAAAAAAATCCTTTGAAAACGTGTTTATCTCCAGCCATGTAGTGAGATGACTAGTTGCGTCTTGCTTCTCATTTTTCTGTTATTGTTTTGGTTTCTTGCTGAATGGACTCTCACATGAATCTCTCAAATATTTTCCTTCTTTTTTTCCAACTAAGACGTGATTTTTTCTAATTGCTTAAATGAATCAACCGTTTCGAGCAAGAATTGTTCTTGAAATTAAAGGTTGCAGACTTTGGGACATAGCCATCCCCCAAAGCAGCACGAAGCAACGAAAACAAGAAATGAGAAACGAGTGAAGAGTGAAAGGACACAGCTGAGAAATGAAGATCTTTACATTAGCCCAAAAACAACAAAATACAAATGCACAAGATTTTACGTCTAACAATCTAGTGGAACCTACACAAGAGTCCACGAAAGGGAAGAGCAGAAAATAAAGAGAATCATAATCCACAAGTGTATTTCAGTGGCAGAAAACCTTTTTCTGTAGGACTTCTAGGATATTGAGGGTGTGAAAGACAATGCCATAGTCATTTTTTGAGTTTATAACCTAAAATTCTGTGTCAAAGCATGAAACCATGATCTTTGAAACCATGGACCTCGCAAAAGGGATGTAGCTCAAACTATACCTGTCGATAAATATACCAGAAGATAGAGAAATATGTCAGATTATATAATCACAACAGGATAAATCATATTATTGCATTCTTGAAGAGATATTAGATTATACAATATTGAAACGTAGATATCATTAATACTTCAAATGAAATAAAGTGCTTTTAGTTTTACAATGCTATATAAGTTTTTATTAATAACAAGATTTGAGTAGCCAAACTATTAGATGATAATAAATACTGATAAGAGATAAAAATTAAATGCTTAATTTTCGTTTATTTTTTACATTAATCTCAAGTATATGGTAATTTATACCAAAACATAAAATGATAAAGCACATTGGTGTAGTGGTGGTGGTAGAAGCTCATTCCTTGCATTATTGGGTGTTAGCTTCATTCCTAGGTTTCTCAATTTTTTTTCAAGCCTTATAAGTGTAGCTCTAGTAAAGATGTAGTCGCATCAGATATTGCCACATCAGCCAACTAAAGGCTAGTTGATTCATGAAAACTGTTGCTATTCACTCAGTTGACCCAGCTTGAAGCAGTTAGTCTAACGCAAAAACGGAGCTGCACCATCCACACATCATAATGTCTGCCTCAACTACTTCATCACTGAGTTAATCACAAATTCAAGTTTCGAATGCCAATTGTGCTTAGTTCATTTCATATTCCCACCCCTTTGCCTTATCTAGGAAAGCACTGCGGCTGAGTTTCCCCTTTCATTTTTTTTTTACCCCTATGTTACAAAACACTCGAGCTATTTCAACTAAAAATACACGTTTACTAAATAGGTCTTTCAATTTTCATCATCAGTTCATGGCTACCCTGACTAATTCTATAACTAACCATTCAAACTTTCTTCGGGGCTTATTGGTGGACATATAGCCTTTCTCTTTGGAGCATATATACATTATATAATTGAATTTATCTTTAGAATTTTCCATACATTTGGCATACTCTTTTGTGCCACATCAGATTTATGGTATGGTAACTTAATGTGTGCATACAGCACACTTCAGGTTATATTGAATAAATTTATATGGAAGACAATTGGAAATATGTGACATACCAAACAAGTGCCCCAAACTCCAAAATAATTGCAAGAAGTGTCAGTAACTTGTTATGAACCTGTTTAATGCAAAATAATGAGATAATGAGCTAGTAAAAGATAGGATCTTTTTGTGCTTAAATAAAATGAAGAAAAGACAACTACATTGACTTACATAAAGAGCACAAAACAAGGCGACTATCATGCTTGCAATGTATATGGCTGTTGCATATATACGAGCAGGATCAAGCATCATTGTCACTTGCCTCTTAGGACCTATTAGGAATGCTGTGCTGCCATAAAAAAGATTCCCACTTAGCATTTAAAGTAAACAGAACAGCAATGAAAAGGAGTTTCAAAGTCAATATATAAACATGAACTATTCATAATTTTTCAACTTCAAACTATTTAGTCAGTTTTAATTTAAAATACTAAACTAGTAAGAGTAAGATGAAACAATAAAATGTAACTATAAAACAATTTCTAAAGCAAAAGACGTAAAAGAGGGATATATTGTTACAATGGAGATAAATAAAATTTAAATCTCAATGATTGCATCTATGGAAAAATGATCACTTTAATACTAGTAATCTGGACCACGGATCAATCTAATACTTACAGCAAAAATCATTGTTCAAATTTAACTTTTATATATACAAGAAAGACATCATATGCGCATAATACTGAGTGTTACATCACCCAGCTAAAAGAAAGAAAAAGGAAACTGAAGTCCAGAATAAGATTATGCAAATTAGTCTTTGCTTATTTTCATCTTGATATCCTAACCTTAAGAAAGTAATTCTGTACTGGTTGTTGAAATTTGTTTACTACAAAGTAAGAATTCAAAATACCTAACACCTATTTTATTAGAATGACTTCCTATACTTGGTGCTTTCATTCATAAGAACAGAAATTAAACCATGGAAATCCCACTTTTAAGCGCTGTGATAGATACCCAATTATACCAAGAGCCAACTGAGGAGAAGGGAAAGGAAGTGATTAAGGACAAACATGAGTAACAGAGGTGAGATAAAATAGAATATGCATGGGAATCTCTTTTAATAGACTAGACATGTGGATGGGATGAAGGGTAGAGGAAGAGCAAGGAAGGTGGGAAGTTTGCCAAGGTTATTAAAAGAAGACATGGAATGAGCGGAAGGCAAGAAAGGATCAGCAATAACACTAGGAATTAGGAGGAAGCTAGGCAGCCTTGAAGAGCTGACCTAGTCACTGTAATGCCCCCATTTCTCATTTCACTCTGTGATATATGGGTTGAGTAGAGTTCCAGTTTCCTGCATTACTTAATGGATTTTACTGATTAATTTTTAGAAATCAAGTCTACGAAGAGAGCCCAATCGACAAAATAGCCTATCAGGTGTGAGAGCCTTATGGCAAAAGTACTAATTTGAGGTTCATAGGATTAGTGCCGCGCACAGTGATATAAAGAGTAAAGAAACATTATCGTCTCCTTCCCCCTCCCTCAACCCCCTTTTCTGAAGGAAAGAAAGAAAAAAAACATTTTCCATTACTGATAACAGCATAATATTTGAAGCCTGTGAATGGAAATTCAGTGAACTAGAAACAGTTTGAATGTATCCTCATTTCTATTACATTAAATTCCAGAGTATAAGGAAGTCAGCATCATAATGTAATTATACAGCTCTAAAGCAGAACATACCTTCCAAGTGAAAGCAAATTACCAAGAGTGAATGCTATTGCAAACTTGATTGGCTTGAAAAAAACAAGCATGGACTGTAACATGGGAGAGGGAAATGCCATTTATTAGTGCTTATTCTTGTCTGCCAAAAAAATTGAGTTAAAAGGCTAATATTATTATACATTAAAGTAGAAAGAGTAACAGTTGTAAGTAAAGTTTTCAGAGAGGAAGTGAAAAGAACTATATTCCCATCAATTTTTCATACAAAAGGAAAGAGAAACCATTACGAGATTTATTCATTACCCTCATATTTAAATATATAAATTTATACATCTATTCTATTCCAGTAGCTGATTTAAGTAAAAGAAGCCAAAAGTATAGGAGTTTCTTGTTTATGCTTAACTATAAGAGTAATACAATGTAATGGTGAAAAGAAAACATCTAAATGGCATGGTTGCTGCCTTGTGTTTTGACTATATTGGTCATAGGTTACAGTTATACTGGCCATAGAAACATTCTCAACATTCACAGGGATATAAGGTGCATAAATGAGCCCACACTGGTAGTGTGCACGCCTTGTTTCAGCATTGGGTGTGGCCATATTCTAAGACCGATTAAAGCTTAAGATTAATATTTCCACATTGAACTGAAGCACTAGCATATATGCTTCACTTATTTAACAAGAAAAATCATAATGTCAAACTTACCAATAGTGTACAAGTTAATCCAGCAGAAAAGCATATGGCAAAACCATATAGTCTCTGGTCACAGACAAAGAGCTTATTAGTTAAACTGTGAAAGACAATTTACAAATAGAAACATGTTAGATGAATCAAATGAACATCTTTCAATATGATAGAAGTTTGGGTAAATAAGAAGACATGAGGTGTTGATGCACACAGTTGGTAAAAGAATCCAGTATATAGGAGAAAAGAGAGAGATTTAATCAGGCCTCACAAAAATATGAAGTAAAACTGATACTTCTGACCTTTTCGATATTCCCCAATACCTAACCAGCCAGCCCCCAACAATAACAGGTAACATGAATGGAACAATTACAAAAAAAATATATATAAAAAAAAATATATATATATATATATATATATAAAAAAAATATAAAATAAAATAAAATATATATATATATATATAGAGAGAGAGAGAGAGAGAAACAATATCATTATGCTCCTCAAAGTCCAATGCTTGATTTGAGTTTGTAAATTACCAAAGCCAAGCTAACTCCATTATGTAGTTTGAAACAGAAGGCATCCTTATGTAATTGGAATTGCACAGTTATTGTATTGAGAATTTAAACTACAGAACCTCAAAACATGGTACCTCTATAGACTACATATCTTAATTCATTAACCAAGGCACATCTTACAAACACGAATGAACTTAAAAGTTATGCAATATCACTATAATTCAGTTCAATAAGAAATCCACAAAAATTCTCATCCAAATAAAATGTATTTCAGGCATCCGGTCATCTTCCAACAAATATTTATTTTATTTCACCCTTTATGAATGATTTTGTGAAGATATTCAGTTATTTCTTGCAGTCCATCAGTGAATCATTCTCAACTCTTAGTTACACCTAAGAGCCAGTATAAGTTATTTCCAACAATACAAAAAAATCTACAAGCATAATTTCTATTAGAAAATATTATCTCCATATTTTTTATTGTTTTTATTTCTCAATCTCATATCATCTGTGGATTGAACATTGTAAAACTTCCAGTGTTGTTAAATATCCACTAGAGCTAAAGCATTCAGAAGTCCTCGGATCTGGAATTGCAACTCCACCCACTATTATAATTGCTATGGCACCATAGGTGCAACAAATATCCTATATCCTCTAGTAAATTCCAGCAAGTCTCCTGCCAACTGAACTTTTGAGTTAGCAACTTAATATTAAGCCAATTTTGACGCTTTTTTTTTTTTGCATACAACTTAATTTTTATACATATTTAGTTTATATATATAACACATCGTATATACAACAGCTATGTGACTTCCACAATTTGTCTGCAACACTATCTACTATATGATATAGTGGATTATAGATTACATTTTTGGGAACTGAAATTCAAAAAATGATCCCCTAGATAGGCCCTGAGGTCTCTGCTCAGAGAGCTATTTTAGAGTATATATACAGTCACTATCAACGCTCTTCAGTCTTCTATGTCTTCTAGACCAAACCGCTCTACTATGGCAGCCCCTGTAGAGGGAAGGGCAAATATGGATGCTATTGAAAGCCTGGACTGGCTTTCTGCCATTTCCCACAATCCGCTAATGATAACACTGATAGCTTCCAGTATCCAAAAAGGTAAAAAAGTGATGACCATTACCCATGCTACTCTCTACCTTCATTCCTACTGTGCACCTTGCCAATTCAAGGTTAAAATTTAAAAATATTCCTACGCGGCAATATTTTGCTAATTTTCCTTAAATACATTGTAAATTGACAGGGGGTCAAATAAATCTCGAGGTGACTTGACTTGTTCTCACTTATGGTAGGTCGTAGTTATCAGGAATGCAGCACAAGTATGCATTCATGATTCGCGTAGGTACACGACTTATCACTTTTTACATTATTATTATAAGATCTCCATTAAAAGGAATCCAGATCACAGCAACAGTAAATTTGGGTGTGATATGCATGCATGGTTATTGTGAGAATTATGTAACTATGGAGTAGCTTTCCTCATCTAACACTGAGATAAAAAAAAACTTCTCACCAACCTATCTTCCAGCCTAACACTAACTACAGTTTCTGATATAACAACAGCAAATCGAATTAAAACACCAAAACACCTGAACTTCGATAATGGTAATAAAGGAAAATCAAATTCTAAACTATAGCAATGTAAAAACCACAATTAAGGATCAGATCCACGTCCAAAACCTAGCACATCCATTTCCGTACCGAATCAATCACACACTCAAATTTCACTTCCTTTCTATCTCATCGCTGCGTATTATTCTATTTTCTCTGAAATGAAACGATTAACAACAATTGAATTTTCCAATTGGAGCAGAAATGGAGCGAAGTAGAAGACCTGTGTGGTGGACAAGGTGCAGTTGCGGTTGAAATCGTCCATAAAGGCGAAGGAGTTGCTGTTTTCCAATGCCGCGGCCTGCTGCTCTTCGTCTTCGACGTCCATTCCCACCATTGTCTTCACTTTCTCGAAGGCTCTGTTCATTTTTTCCATTGTTTTCCCACACTTTCTCGGGAAAATGGAAAAAAAGAATGAAAAAATAAAACGGTGGATCTGTGGTTATGGAACGAAAGGTAACTACGTAGTGAGTTGCTTCGATTTTCAGAAATTGTGAGTGGAATTTCGATGGAGATATCACAACAACGACTCCACTTCACCGAAACCCAGCTCTTGAAAGAGCTTTCTCTCTATTTTGTTTTTTAGTTGAGACAGCTTCTTCTTGCACCTCCATGACTTCTTCAACCACCCTCGTTATAAAAGCGCATTTACTATTATACCTTTCAGTAAAAAAAAAATTAAAAATTTTAAAAAATTAAAATATAACTTTAATCTACTTTAACCTGTTTTAACATATTTCTACTTTCTCCTTCCCTTCTAAATCTCTCCTTATCCATCATTCACTATTGTCCTCTTCATTTACAACTTAGTAATTTCACTGTTTTCATCTTTAAGTATAATTTGACGAAAGTATTTGAAAAGATATAATATAATTCGGTAGTTTCTTCGCACAAATAGGTACCAAATTACGTAATCTAGTGGGTTTTTAATTAGGTTCTAGATTATCTAATTTAGAAGGGTTTCTAGAAGTTCTGAATTACGTGATCTAGTAGGGTTTAGGGTTGTAATAAGTCCTGAATTATATAATTCGGTATGGACAGTTGTTTAGTTAGGGTTTTGGATTACGTAATCCGGTAGGTTTCTCCAATTAGGTTATAGATTACGTAATCGTTTACAAAATGGATATGATCTACATGCTCAAAGTATGAAGGGATGTGTTCTGTAGACCTCTAAAATTTGTTTGTTTTACTCTTTTGGGATCCTTTTTTTGTCTTAACTGCATTAAGTGATGCACATAATGTTGTCATGTCTGGGTAGGCAATTTCACGCAACTTGTTTTTAATTGTTCCTTTGTCACAAATATCAACCTGTTTGAACCGGGATAGAATGACATCCCATTCTGGTTGAATTTACAACTCGGATGATGAATCACATTCAGATAAATCTGAAAAATTGAGTCTTGTCCACATAACATGAACTTCATTAAGTGGAATGACACTCATAACATATCTGGCTAACTGACAAACGCATGGTAATTCGTGAGTCCCTAAGTACATCCACAACGTTCATTGTCAAACCTCACATCATTGACCCGTTCAAACTCTTCAATAATGAGAATCAAAACATGTTTAGATACAAAGCCAACCAGCATTTTATACAATTGCACATTGAATGTGTGTCCTATCACATGTAGACTCATTTGAAATTATGTTTTGATTTTGTTATGTTAAAGTATAATAAGATGCTTGATATCCTTTTCAAAACACATTTGTTGACTTCCAAAGTGATAAATTTGGAAATCATAAAATATGTTTCGAAAATGATATTTTGAAATGGTTATGGACTGCATTTCCATAATGTAACATACATGCATTCACTCGTTTTATTTCGGATTTGCCATTTTTTACAAATATTAGGAAATACCAATTCTAGAAGAAAAAAAAAACAAACCTTACCTTTTTTCTCTAAGGAACAACATTTCCAAAATCACTCACTAACCATTGGAATGTTGTTGGAAAGCACACATGTTTGTCTATGTCCACTAAGAGCGCACTAAAATCACAAAAATCGCCCAGAATACTCACCGCCACTTGCTATGAACAACGACAATGATAGAGACGAAGGAGACGATGTGCCGAGGTTCCTGAAATCTCTCAGGATTAATTTTGCCAACTCACATTTTTGAAGGGTGCAGGAAAAAAATGTAAGGATCCAAGAAGAAACACCTCCTAATTTTCCATTGTTTAATTTTTTTTCATCAAATATATTTTATTTTTGTAAAAAAATACGTTTGCAAAATCATTTGAAAACTATTTTGAGTAGTTTCCAGAAAACTAGAAGAAAAACATTATAATTTTAATAAAATAAAAAATAACTTATAGTTTATATAAAATAATATTTTTTATTATATTTTAAGTTTCTAAAATTTGACGTGAATTTGTGTTCCAAATAAAAAATATATTTCAATTTATTAAATTTAAAAAAATATATTTTTCTAAAGAAATGACAAGCATATGTAAAATGTATATCTCTCCTTTTTAACACATTACTTATTACTTATAACAAGTCGAAACACAAACACGCGCCTTTATATCTGCATTTTCTATTTATATCCGTATTTTCTATTTTATTATTATTATGT
>Ga0123341_1004675_pt1 | contig 12066 bp, 5 predicted proteins | sample Turbeapinknodule_FD_89959 | JGI IMG/M metagenome (GOLD analysis project Ga0123341, IMG submission 89959) | Root nodule microbial communities of legume samples collected from Mexico - Turtle bean Mexico pink nodule | ecosystem: Host-associated > Plants > Roots > Nodule | place: Mexico: Nepantla... | reverse complement strand
GTTCTGAGAAGACTGGATGTAGCTCTGGGTTTGGAGTGAACCAGTATAAACAACTGTGTACAATCTCTCTATCTCTAACTCTTTAAATTCAGTTTATTTTGTTGTTTGCTGGTATAAACAACCGATTGTTTTTTCTGGTACTACAGCTTTTGCTTGCTGTTTTGGCGAACTGAATTTCTGAATCAATTGTTTCCTGAGATAAATTCATTCCTGTTTTAAAATTTTGCGAAAACTATCTTTAAACAATTCACCCCCCTCTAGTTTAAAGCCATCTTTTCTAACAAAATCGTCTAATCTTAGTGTCAATGTAGTTAGTCAGACTAAGTGGTGATCTGTGTAGAAATAAATGGTGACCTACTACCAATTTTCTGCACAGTTAAGTAATTTTAGAATTTTTGAGTTGTGTTGTCCTTGTGTGGGGTGGTGCAATGCATGAGGTGTGTGTAAAGTTATCTAGTCAAGGAAACAAAGGTTAAGTTCTATAATCTCACTGCTAATATAGTTAGTTAGTCGCAATCAAATTAAGTGGTGAATTTTGTATGAACAATTTAGCATTGTGTTCTTCTTGTGTAGGGTGGTGCATGAGGTGTGTGCAAAGTGATTTTACTAAAGGACACTAAGGTATGATTATCTAAACTTAATGTCAATGTTGTCTAGTAGTTTTTTACCATTTAATTAACTTCTTATTTTGATCCAAACTCAATTGGTTCTTTATCTTTTTTGAAAATATGGGTTTTCTAAAAGTTGTGAAATTTCAATCTGTTGAAATGTCAAAACAACCTATTGTTTAACTCTTAGTGTTTTCAAATTGATTTGGAAAAGTTTTGCTTAATTTTGTCTTTGTTGTCAACAAAAACAATCGGTTATTTCGATAAAGCAACTGGTTGTTTTTATGAAATCCTTAACATAAAATTTATTTCAATTTGTTGTTTTGGAAAACAACTTGTTGTTTTTATAACAAAATTTTGTTTTGTGTTTTAGACTGTTTTAAATGCTTCCAACTGCCTTTGGTTTTTGATATAACAACTTTGATCACTTGATTGAGTTTATATAAAGGTTGTTTGATATTTTTTTTCAAGTCACTAAGAAAGATAGTTTATCAAAAACGTTTTTCAAGAGATCAAGAATTTTGGATCATCACTCGTGTGTGGAATGAGATTGGGTGTTTGTGTACTTTTGTAATATAGCTTTGTAAAGCTCAGGTGTATTTTAATCTCTTCTATTTGGACACTATATTTTTTGTATTTATGTGTAAGGTAGTTTCAGAAAAGGTTTTTGAAAACTTTGATGTTGCCAAAAAGTGGTGTGTGTTCTTGAGGGGTTCAAGAACATCACTTTTGGTGTGGGTTTTGTAATTTAAGTTTGATTACATACTGAATTCTCAGTGATTATCTGAGGACTGGATGTAGCTCTTGGTTAAAAATGAACCAGTGTACACCTCTTGTGTGATTCTCTCTATAGGTTCTCTTATACATTGTCTTTAACATTGTTTTATATTTTGTTGGTATAAACAACCGGCTGTATCGAGAAAACAACTGGTTGATTTTCTATAAAGAACCTTAAAACCGAAATTTTAATAAGTTGAACAGAAAATCAATTGGTTGATTTTCATCACTTTTCACTCTACATCCAATCTTTGCAAAAATCTTGTGAAAACAATTCACCCCGCTGCTCCGCCCCGACCCCCTCTTGTTTAGAACATTAATTCTAACAATTGGTATCACGAGCTGAGTTCTTAAAAGTTACTCAAGTTTTGATCCTAAAATCTTTTTGAAAATAACTAAAAAACTACCATTTAGGGAGGGTGCTTCTATATACATACCACCTTTGTTTTGTGGGTTGAACTATCAATTATTGAAGGTTAGAATGAAATTTTTTGTTGAATCAATTAATAGAAGAATCTGGGATGCTATCACAAATGGTCCTTTTATACCTAAGCTTGAAAAATATGATGTTTTTATTGAAAAACCTTGGTCCTAACACCATCCAAGTGGATCAAATGATGTTGCTTAGAGCTCTTCAAATTTGAGAGGCAACAAATTATTAGACCCTATTTTGCACCGATTTCGCGAAGATGGTGTTAAAGAAGAAGACATGCCAATGAAGTTAGGCCTTCCCTCCAGTGATCACCAAAGATAAAAACCCTTCTTCATTCGTGCAACTACTCCCAACACCTTCTACGTGGATCAAATGATGTCGCTTAATGCCCTTAAAATTTGAGAGCAAAAAAATTGGACCCTATTTAGCACCGATTCCACGAAGTTGGTGTTGAAGGAAAAGCTCGCCAATGAAGCGAAGCCTCTCCACGGATGGTCACAACCCTTCTCATCCGTGCGGCTACTCTCGCAAGACCATCTACGCGGATCTATTGATGTTGTCTAGTGCCTTTCAAATTCGAGAGGCAAAAAAATTGGACCCTATTTGGCATCGATTCCGCGAAGGTGGTGTTGAAGGAGAAACCACACAAATGAAGCCAAGCCATACCCCTGGTGGTCACAAAAATCACCCATGACAAAAAACAATATCGCCTAAGGTCCTTAGAAAATCGAGAGGCAACAAAATTGCCCCTATTTGGCAGCATTCATCAATTATGGGTGTTAAAATAAGTCACACGATGAATCCCACAAGTTTTTGAAACGAATTTGGCAAGTTCCAAATTTAAGTCACAAGTCGACCGATTTCGGGCAAGTTTTCGACCGTGGATGACACCAACCCTGGTTGATGGATCAATCATTACATGTGAAGTCATGCCTCACCACCATGAATACAAGTGAAAAACATGAGGGGGGATGCCTCATGGCACACTCTACAAACCAGCCCTTGTGAGGGTTGTTGACTTGAGGAGCACATCCCCACTATAATAGGCTAATATGCAAAAGTTAAATTTGTACAAATAGATACAATTTTTTTTAGCAGAGTGTTTGGGACCTAAAGATCGATTTTTTATGAGATTTTTTCAAATTTTTGAATGATTTTTCTCAGCCCATCACATAATAATATCAAGAAGGTGCCCGCCATATTTTATTAAGATTGGTTAAGGTTTCGAATTTCATGATTTTTTTAAAAACGGTCAAATTTCAAAAATTCAAAAAACTTCATATGGCTTGGTTTTCCCCCCAAACCTTCCCAATATCGTTTTGGGTCTCATTTGTGGTTGATTCCCACCAAGAAGGCTAATAAACCATGAAGTCAAAATTTAATGACTTTTGATACCATAATCCCACTAGTCACCAAAACCATAAAACATGATGACTAAGTACAAAACAAACCAAGATGAGTTGGTTTTACACGTAAATCTTGCCAACATAATTTTGGGTCCACTTGTGCTTGATTCCCACGAAGAGGACTAAAAAATCATGAGGTCGAAATTTCATGACTCTTGGCACCAGAACCCGCTAACCACCAAAATCATCAAATTTGGTTAAATGCAAATCAAACCAAGATTACCTAGTTTTGCCACCAAATTTTTCCCCAACTCATTTTAAAGATCAAAAACGAAAAAATATTCTATTTTTTAAAAAAATGAACAATTTCAATAACCAATTTAGATTAAATAATTATTAGAAATAATCTTCTCATCCGTGCGACTACTCCCGTAACACCATCTCCGCGGATCAAATAATGTTTAGTTCCCTTCAGATTCGAGAGACAACAAAATTGGATCTTATTTCCAACTGATTATGCAAAGATGGCATTGAAGAAAAAACCACACAAAGGAAGCCAGGTCATACCCCAAGTGGTCACAAAATCACCCATGATGAAAAATAGTGTCGCCTAGGATTCTTAGAAAATCGAGAGGCAACAAAATTGGCCCCTACTTGGCACCATTCATGCATTATAGGTGTTAAAATAAGCAACACGATGAATCCCACAAGTTTTTGAGTGATTTTTTCCAATCCATCACATAATAATATAAGAAGGTGCGCACCATAGTTCATCAAGATTGGCCAAGGTTTCAAATTGCATAATTTTTTTTCAAAACGGTAAAATTTCCAAAATTCAAAAAAAACTTCAAGATGGCTTGGTTTTTCCCCAAACCTTCCCAACATCATTTTCGGTCTATTTGTGGTTTATTCCCGCCAAGAAGGCTACCAAACCATGAGTCGAAATTTAATGACTTTTTGCACCAAAATCCCACTAGGTTCCAAAACCACCAAACATGACTAAGTACAAATCAAATCAAAATGACTTGGTTTTGCCCCTAAAACTTGCAACCATCATTTTGGGTCCATTTGTGGTTGATTCTCAACTAAAGAACTAAAATACCATGAGGTCGAAATTTCTAAGACTCTTGGCTAGCCACCAAAATCACCAAATTTGCCTAAATGGAAATCAAACCAAGATGACTTGGTTTTGCCACCAAACTTTCCCCCATCTCATTTTGGATGCATTGGAGGGTGTTTCCCATCAAGAGGGCTAAAACATCAGGAGGTCCAAATTTCATGATTCTTGGCTCCAAAACCTACTAGTCCTCACAACCATCAAACTTGGCCAAGTGCAAACTAAATCAAGATGACTTGGTTTTGCCACCAAACTTTCTCTACCTCATTTTAGATGCATTTGTAGGTGTTCTCCATCAAGAGGACTAAAAAACCATGTGGACCAAATTTCATAACCGTTGGCAACAAAACCCGGTTATCCACCAAGACCACCAAACTTGGCTAAGTGCAAATCAAAACAAAATGACTAGATTATGCCGCCAAACTTTCCTTGTCTTATTTTGGATGCATTTGTGAGTGTTTCCCATCAAAAGGGCTAGAAGACCATGAGGTCAAGATTTCATGATTGTTGACACCAAAATCCGGTTATGAAAAACATTAATTAGTTACCACACTTTTTTTGAACCATATGACTCATTGAACAAATACAAAAATTGTAAGATTTTACTATTCGTTATCTTTCTGAACTTGAGTAAGATCTCAATTTTAACTACCATGCTCATAACTAAATCAAGATGAATTTTATCTTAATTTTAAAAGTAAGAATATACTTAAAGATATATTTATAATGATTATTTTCATATAATGTGTAATTTGATGTTGAATATGTTTGATTGTAGTATAATATGTTTTATTGAATAATGTGTTTGTTTGTAGATTTTAAAGTTAACTTTTAGGTTTCTAACATTTGCTTTGATGTAACAATTTTATAGTTTTCCAACATTTGCTTTGATGTAGCAATTTTATATACTATAGGGGCATTTTGTGTTACTGATGGACACGAATTTTAATTAAAATTGATATCTGTACCTTTAAAGGTTTAAGATGAATTGACTCTATGTCAATTAGATTATTTTTTAGTAAATGGATATCTTCAAATTAGAAAAATATGAAGTGACTAGTTGCACAAGTATGTAGTGAGTTACAAATTAAGATAAGGTAAGTTGTTTCATAATTTCATTTCAAACAAAGATCAATGTAGGACTATATATCTATATATGTATAAAATGGTTTAAAATATTCCCAATAAACCAAGGATGATAAAAAAAATTATTCAACAAAAAACTTTCTAAAATAAGATTTGTAATTGAATTTTGTGAATTCCTTAAATCAAAGTGCCAACTCTTATGAATGTGAACCTACTAATAAATATTGGATGAATGTAGAGTTAAAACAGGATCAATACACTCTTTTGCTTTTTACCATAATAGGGAAGAAAGCAAAAAAAAATTAAGAACAAGATTTAAGAATCCTTTGGTTTCAAATTAGACTATAGAAAAGAATTTCAGACAGTGTAGAATGAAAAAACATATCTCTGCGACCCTTAATAACTGATTAAAAATCACAAACGAAAAATCATTCTATTTTTAAAAAAAAAACAATTTCAATAATAACTCAATCAGATGAAATCATTATTAGAAATAATCTAATAAAGGACTTTAAGATTTGCTCAACAACAATACAAATACCTTTCTACTAGAAGGTAATATGATAAATATGAGTGTATACCAAGCATTTTGTTTAATGATTACTATAGAGAATCATTTGCCAAGAAAGGACTTCTAGATTATTTTTCAAACAGCAATAACCATTAAAGGCAATATATCAATCATGAATAATTTTAAAAGAACCACTGCGATTCTGTTATAATCAATGATCATATTAACAAAACATCTATGTAATTCAATGCAAAAATAAATATAGCAATAAAAAATGCAAGTATATTCCTAGAAAACATTTGATAAACACATCACATATTTCAAAAAAACTCAATGATATTTAATTAAGGGAAAAGATATCTAGACAAAAATGAGCACATAACACAATGATATTTTTCAAACTTTCCAAATATATGACATAAGAAAAATAGTGAATGGAAATGGAATAAAACCTAAAGCTTCAGATTAAGTCTTCACTGCAACAGATAATCAAATCATCAGGGTCATTCCAAATATTTTAAATACTGTTGTTTCTTATTCTCATATTAGAGATAGAACTAAATAGAGCTCTTATATAATGTTGTTTCTCATTTCCTCATTCTCAGATTGGAGAGAGAAATGAATAAAGCTCTCAATTGGAGAAAAAATTATTAGAAATCTAATAGAGGGCTTTAAGATTTGTTCAACAGCAATAAAATATGAAAATGGAATAAAACCTAAAGCAACACATTAATAGATAATCAAAATATTAGGGTCATTCCAAATATTCCAAATACTGTTGTTCCTCATTCTCATATTGGAGATAGAACTAAATAGAGCTCTCATATACTCTCATTCTCATATTGGAGAGAAAACTGAATAGAGCTCTTATATACTCTCTTTCTCATATTGGAGAGAAAACTACAGCTCTCATATTGGAGAAAACTGTTGTTTCTCATTCTCATATTGAAGATAGAACTAAATACACCTCTCATGTTGGGGATCATTCTCATATTGTAAGATAGAAGAGATCATATCAGATCAAGGATGCGGTGGGTCATATTCAGAATGTAACCCAAAACTACTAAAAACAATAAAATGCAAGATTATTTCTCAGCAAACAAAACAATACAAAATCAAATTGTCCAATGTTCTTGATAATTTAGTAAATGAAGTAATAACTAAGAAAATGACCTTTCAAATTTGCTACACCTGAGCAAATCCAAAACTAATTCGGTACTATACTAAAGATCAATAATTATCTATTTTCAATAAGTTCAATTGCACCATGTAAAAGGGTCAAATTTCACAAATAAAGACATGAGAAATATAAGGGTAACAAAACCTTTAGCTTGACATATCCCTGGCTAGTTTTTCCACGTCCTACCTCACATATCAGTCTCAAAAAATATGCTCAATGTACAAAGTTTCAAATAAAAGGGAGACATCTACACCGAGAGCACTGTATTATTATCAACCTTTAATGTGCTGAAAAGGAATCAACATAATCACAAATCAAATAGCTAGATTTGATAGATTTCAATAATCAAACAAGAACTATACTCAAATCTATGATTTTTAATCCTCAACCGGAATCCTGCTTAAACTCTTATGCCTGTTACAATTAGGCATGAAATCCCACCCTGCAAGATTATACAAAGAATAATAACTAGAAAGAAAATAAGGAATTCAAAAGATTAAAAAAACCTAAAGTTTTACAGGAACTCCGTGTTTCCCAAACATATGTCACACGTCCATTATCTCCCAGTAAAGGACGAGAGGAAACTTGGAGAATTAAATCAAGAAAACTAATCTCTATCTTAAGATATTACATGCAGTGCAGGCAGATTACAAGAAACAATTCCAAGTACTGATGGAGAGAAACAGGTTAACAATACAACCTTTATGTCCAGAAAAATTACATGATAAGACCAAATTAACAAGCTTCTGAGATTGAACAAGATCAGCAAGGGATTAAAATTGAGAAATATAGCAATCAATAAGATGATCAGACCAGTAAAGAGTAAATCATACCCAAAATTCACAAAGACAGCCACTGCTTCAACAACCAACCACATAGTAAAAGACAAATCCTCCCCAAATTCAAGTGCCTACTTATAAACCTAGAACGCATCCCAAGCCTATGAGAAACACAAATAAGTGGGAAAAGTAAGAAAGTTGTTTGATAGCAATGAACACAAACAAATGCAAGTCGAAGGGAATGGAACTCCATCATCGAACGAATAACCACAACACCTCCAAATAACACATCCCTAGAATGCAGTGAAACTAAATACCATAGCTGAGAAGTAAGAAAGAAACAAAGATTGTTTTGACTACAACGAAAATGAAAAGAAACTCTTTTCTTTTAAATGACTCCCTTGCTGAAAGAAGTGTCTCGGGGGACTAGAAAGAGAAAGTAAAATGGCTGACCCAGACATTTATAGTGTCTGTCATAAAGAGGTAATTCCCAATCCACAAGTTTATCCGTGAATAGTAGCAGCAAAGAAAATAATAAAAGCAAAGAATAAAACCTATGTTTTGTGTCTGAAACAAAAAACATGAACTCCAAAGCCCATTGAACAAGGCTGCAGAGATTGGAGATATAAATCCTTACTCCCTCCCTAGGCTTCCACCAGATAGCAGATGAAGAGGATATTGCTTTTGGAAAATAAATATCTGCAAAGCATCAAAGCAATTATAACCATAATATATTAATTCTGGGAAGTGAAACCATAATAATTATAATTAATACCTTAGAAAAAAAAAAGAGACATTTACAGTATCTTCATGTTCTCTTGTGTATACAGTCTCACTTTCTGATATCAGTCAAAGTAATATACTTGCCTCCATATTTCCTTTTCATACTAATTAAAACTATACAAACTAGTAAAGTTCAAGTATTAGAAAGCAACAGACAAAATTTCATGTGTCCATATTAATAACAGGGTCATTAAACAAGATAGCTAGAAATTAGTACAATACTAAAAATATACCAAAATGAAGATTAAATGCCATTCACCTTCAACTTTGAGAACTGATCAGCCAACAACAGATCCTATGAACCAAGTCAATCAATCTAAAGAAAGATAAAAAAAATAAAATAGAGTACCAAAAGATTGAAATTTTGTAATTTAACTTTTAAGTTTAGGGCATCCATGTAAGTAAGTTTGAAACAAAACACAGTTATATCAAGCTTAGCATGATTAATTATGAACTCCATATGCCAAGTAGGCATTTTAGTGCAGTTGGATATGCAGTAACTTGTCAATAATCATTGTCCCCGTTTACAATCAAATGACTAAGACAATATGTCTGGCAAAATGGTTTATTGTTAGGCACCAAAAATAGATTATGAAAAAAATACGAAGTACACTGAAGTAAAAAGGAGTGGTAAAAAAAAAGAATGTTTTTTCACCAGTGGTAAACGCCATTGAACAAGACTGCAATAAAATAGAAGAAACATTAGGAGCAAAAGAGTGGAATTATTATAACTAAATCTTGTCAAATATTAGGATTTATGAAAAAACCTAAAATTTAAAATAAAAGTTATCTAATAATTCCTGAAAGTTGAGTAAAATTCAATTAAATCTGACTCTACAAACTCGCATAAAATAAATAAATTCAAAATGTAAAACAGATATTGTTCTTACCAAGTAAAGTTTAAATGCCTCTTGAAAAGAATCATGCTTCAAGACTAGCTTCAAAATATTTCATAAATTAAAAAAAGATTAAGAACCTTAGAAGGAACTATAGATGGAAGTATGAATATCAGAATATCCAGTGACTTGATATAAAAAAGACAAAGGCCAAACTTTCAGTAAAACTCTATAGAAAAAGTACTTTCAACTCTATAGAAAAAGTACTTTCAACGTTTTTCTTCTGAAGCTTCATTTAGCATTCCTTTATCACTTTTGATTGAATTAACTTCCACTTAATCAACGTTTCTATCTATAGCTTATATTGTGCTTCTCATATGTCCAAACATAATCTTCTCAATAGGAGATAATTCAACTTTCTCCGAAATATATTTGTTCTTAGTTTTATCTTTTCTCATGTCTATCCATCTCATCCCTTAACCCTAAACTCTAAACTTTAAACCTTAAACCTAAATATTAAATCCTAATCCTAAATCCTAAACCCTACATCCTAAACCCTAAACTTACTTATTATCACTGCTTAATATTAACTACCATAGAGCATTGACCATCTTATACATGTATTGTAGAGTGTTTGAAAGACATTTCATTTCACGAATTGTGCTTTAAACAGTTTTAGCCAACAGAGATTGCTGATCTAGACATGCAAAATCCAAACGGTTGCATAGTTCGTTAACTCAATCTCTAGATTCTGCCATAAGGAAATCAAGTTGTTCTTGCTCCTATGCAATCTCAACCACAACTTCCTACCCCTGATAATCTTCCTCAATCAATTCCCGTTTTCCTCCCCCTGATGGTAATCCTAAACCTCCTCCACAACAGGGTTTACCACATCTACCTCCAGTTCAACTTCCAAACCAATTCTCTCCAAACCACCTGAGTCAACACCTCATCCCCAATATCAGACAGCAATATCAGCAGAACCCACATCCCCAATACCCTTCCACTACATAAGATAGAGCATAATCCAATGCAGGGCAAGTTAATTAAGCTAACAATAACAGCAGAATGGAAAGTCTCTAGGAAACGAAGGCTAAAATAACCAAATGATCAACAACAAATAACAAAAAAATGACGAAAAAAAAACAAAAGAAAGGGCACATCACCGTGAAGTTATAGAGAATATGGCGAGAGAAAAGGATACGTACCACGCAAAGCTAAGGGTTATGTCTCTGCAGATCTGAAACAGAACACGAACGAGTCAGTGAGTGAGTGACAGTTTTTCCCTACCCCTACCAAGAGTAATTCTCCAAATACCTGAGTAACGGTTTTCTCATGCTACTCCAATGCCTTTAAGATAGGAACAATTCCTGATATGAAAAGGAAGAAAACAACCAAAGAACAAAACCCACAGAAGAAAATAGCAAGTTCAGAATGAAGATATATTAGAGATCACGGCTAGAACAAATAAGTAGAAAGGAAACTCATAAAAATTAGGTTATCCCAAGTTGTAAGTCGTTCTAATCTTATGATTTTTAATACTCAGTCGGAAAATTCTGAGAAGGAACGAATGCTTTAATTTTCAGAAATAAAATAACAATTCCAACAAGAATGATCAATCCAAAGGTTTGGAAAACTAATAAAAGAGCCAAAGACCTATATTAGAGGCTTATACGAGAAGGCATGAAAATTGAGTAGTGAACTTTTCAAACCAAGAAGCAAACCATCAAATCAAAGATTAAAAGCCAACCGCACTTGTCCCATGCTCATCCCACAAATAGCATCCTATGAACCATACACCAGCAAAATACAACCAGGATTATAATCAAACCATCAAAGAAATATTTAGCTTCACAAATAACAGAAATTCCACAATTCAATCTTTGGAGATCAAGTAGAGAAAATAATTTAAACATCGAACACCATTCAATCCAACATTTGAGACGAATCTCATCGAGAAATTAGGATATCCTGGGAGTTGCAGCCATTTTAAACTCTTTAGGATTTAGGGTCAGAAACTCGAATTGATGAACTGTGGTCACAACCCTTCTCATTCGTGCAGCTACTCCCGCAACACCATCTACGCGGATCAAATAATGTCGTCTAGTGTCTTCAAATTCGAGAGGCAACAAAATTGGATCCAATTTGGCACTGATTCCCCGAAGATAGTGTTGAAAAAGAAGCCACACAAATGAAGCCAGGCCATACCCCTGGTGGTCACAAAAATCACCCATGAAGAAAAACAGTGTCGCCATTAGAGGATTATCCGAGAAGGCATTAAAGTTTGAGTAGAAAACTTTTCAAACCAATAAGCAAATCATCAAATCAAAGGGTAAAAGCCAACCGCACTTGTCCCATGCTCATCCCACAAAATGCGTCTTATGAACCATAGGTAAGAAATTATGTATATTAATTTCTATAAAGTGACTCACATGACTTAGAGTTTGGGCTTTGGGCCCAAATATGATTTAATAATAATAATAATAAAATTAAAGGCCCATTGGTTAATGTGAGAAATATATATCTGATGATATACCTAATGGAAAACCTACATCTGATGGAGATTGGGTACTAAAGGCTATAGGGTTCTGTCTCTGCAAATAATAGTTG
>Ga0123341_1004674_pt1 | contig 12068 bp, 9 predicted proteins | sample Turbeapinknodule_FD_89959 | JGI IMG/M metagenome (GOLD analysis project Ga0123341, IMG submission 89959) | Root nodule microbial communities of legume samples collected from Mexico - Turtle bean Mexico pink nodule | ecosystem: Host-associated > Plants > Roots > Nodule | place: Mexico: Nepantla... | reverse complement strand
TGCATACAATTTCATCTAAAACTTTCTCTAAAATAAATTATATATATAATTATGATCAGCTTAGTGTGAATGCAAATTTGATATTTATTTATAGTTGTCCACATCTTGTATTAAGTCATTGGTCCTACTTGGCAATGACATCTCAGAATTGCAGTCTCTATAATCTGCATTTTTTAGGATAAACTTGTTTGAAAACCAAACAATACTGAACTGCATATTATGATGGATAAGTTCTGAGTTACCTTCATGAAAACACATAGTACCAAGGCATGAATGACTAAGAAATTTGGCTCAGAACAAAACCAACTTAACTTTATCCTTCTAATTTATTTCCCTTTACACATATATATCCACAATTTCAGGCTTCGTTTCCTTTTCTTACACAGATTCTTGTTTGTTCATTTATTACTTTTTCTACCAATTTAATCAGAGTACTATTCTTACAATACTGACAACAAAGTTTCAACTACCTTATAAAAACTGCCTCCATCTGCAAAAATCATGACATTCACAAAGGGATGAAAACCAAACTTCTTTTTACACATTTTTTACATAAAGGGTTCAACTATTCACTGGTTTTTACTCTTTTTTTCATACCTTTTACATCTATGTTATCCTCTTTATTTTGTTTTTTGACATCCTTTTTCTATAAAATGATTCATGTGTAGGCATTGTTTTAATTGCCTTAATTGAGTATTAATCAAGTATCTAACTGCCTAACCTTTCTTCACTGTTTTCTAGTATATCTGCATCTCATACTCACCACTGCATAAGGCATCTCATGAAACATTATTTTGGTGAATAAACAAAATTTTGCAAACACTTTTTCCCCGCGAAACTAGTTAGTCATGGATCCTAAATTGTATCGGGTCCACGAACTTAATGCACTTCCAAGTTTAAACATCAACATGTGTGGTATCATAAATATCTTCCTATATAGACTGGTATGATTATAAATTCCCCAACCACTCCATAGGAATTTATGCAGTAAATGCCTCATGGTTTTCTTCTAATCACAAAACACATCCACTGTTTGATAATATCTGCTTATACCAATTATCAAATAGTGATCTCTTTCTGAAATTTCATGGATGGCAAATGGAGATGCCATTGGGCTTGGAGCTTCACCTTATGGTGTGTCCTTGTATATACCATTTCAGAATTTTCTGGAAAGTCCGTAGTTCTGGCCACAGAGAAGAACTCTATGCATCACAAACAAGAAAGGAAACTACATGATGTCTCTGGTGAGGATTTTCTTGTACTGTTCTGAGCTTGTGTAAAATTGTCCCAAAAGTTATATACTAACTAAATACTAAATAATTAGCCGTTAGCATCAAGGAGAAACATTCTGGATTTTTTTTTTCTTATTCTTCTGTTTGTAATAGCCAACATAAATGACTAAATAAATAATAAATGAAAAAAAAGGTTAAAGAAAACTACTAAATTTTTTATTATTATATCCATAAATTCTTCTCATATCAGTTTGTGTTAATTCTAGGTTCTATTTGCATTGACTGTGGGATACCAGAAAAAGCTACCTACACTGATGAGAAAACTCAGATTCCTTACACTTCAGATGCACTGTTCATTGACACTGGAACAAGCAAAAACATATCCCTCAAGCTCACTTCTGAAATATCCCAAAGAATTTTCACTACTGTGAGAAGCTTTCCTGAGGAGAAAAGGAACTGCTACAAACTACAACATCCAGAACGCAGAGATACCATTTACTTGATAAGAGCTTCTTTTATGTATGGAAACTATGATGACTTGAATAAGCTGCCACTATTTGATCTCTATGTTGGGGTTAATTTTTGGGACACTGTGATGTTTGACAATGCCACTCATGTTGTAATCAAGGAGATTTTACATGTGCCATCCATGGATGAAATATATATTTGTTTATTGAATACCGATAAGGGAACTCCTTTTATATCAGCACTGGAGATGAGGCACTTGGATCATGACAGTTACAGAACAAACTCTGCACTCTTATCCCTATATAGACGTTTTGACATTGGGTCAATAACCAATGAAATAGTGAGGTAAGTTAGATATTCATCCGTTACATATGCAAGCATTTTCACAGATGTTAAACAAGTTTAATACAAGTCATGGGTGTTGATTATTAATTCAGATTTTATTATTATTAATTCTGATTTTATTATCCTTAAACTATTTTATCGTTATTATTGCATTAATGGTCAGTTTAGGCCTATTAGTATTCATATTTTATAACTTCCAGTAACTGTAATTTTATTATATATATTATTGACTAAATCAAAAATATATGAATGAGTTTTGCAATCTTGTGCAATTACTTTCAATCAGTTTCTACAACCTCTTGCCTTGCCTTCTCTGGTTTTATGTTTTCTTCAATTAGTTCCTACAAGGGGACTCAGTTTCTATTAGTCCATATGAGAATTGATTTAGCTTTTACTGCTGTTTTTTTTAAAGGCAAAGCTTTTAATGCTGTTTGATAACATGTAGGTTTGAAGAAGATGCTTATGATCGAATATGGTATCCTTACAACTTACCAGATTCTACACTAATCAGTACTTCCTCCACCATTGACTCCGTGGACCATACTGCTTATCACCTTCCACCAGAAGCAATGAAAACTGCTGTGAGACCAACAAATGAAAATGGTTCCCTGGAATTTGAATTTGACACCGAGCATCCTACTTCAGATTCGTATGTTTACTTGCACTTTGCTGAAATCGAAAAGCTTAAGGAAAATGAAAGCAGGGTATTCGACATTACACTGAATGGACAAATTTTGTCTGAATCTGTGACTCCCAAGTATTTGCAGTCAACTACGATAGAAAGTGCACAGGCTATTAGGGGAAGTAAGCTCAAGTTCTCTATCCACAAGAAACCAAGTTCCACCCATCCTCCTATTCTAAATGCCATGGAGATTTATGTTGTTAAAGAATTCTTGCATTCACCTACAGATCAAGAAGATGGTTAGTTGTTCCTTGTCCTCTCTTTGATTTCCTTTTGTTGTTTTGCTGTTTTGTTGTTTTGTTACAGTTATAACTGTTAGAAAGGTAGTAAAAGTATAAATCACATCACAAGTTAGAAAAGTTGGTTAACGAAAATAACAGACATTGACACTCTATGCTTGTGAGAATTATAGTTAAGGCTATCACCGACATCAAATCATATTACAAGTTGTTGTCGTTGGATAAATCTTGGCGAGGAGACCCTTGTGCACCGTTGGAATACTCTTGGAATGGTATAAAGTGCAGCAATAATGGATATAAATCTCCCACAATAACTGCATTGTAAGTTCTATTTTCCAAAATTCAAATTTGCATTGATTAAAATCATGGCAGACCAACGCTTATTTGAACTGCATGCAGAAACCTAGCCTCCAGTGGATTAGATGGCCCGATAAGTGGTTCTTTTTCGCAGCTCAAATTCTTAGAATTCTTGTAAGTGTTAATATGGCAACAGATTGAGTAAATTCTGTTCCTTGCCCAAAAAGGGTTGGAAAATAGGATATTTCTTCCCTAAAGTTGTACTCAGCATTTAACATGGATTCCTTAAACAAGAATTATTAATTTACCATAATTTTAGTTTAACATAAAAACAATGCTTTGTTTCTCAGGGATTTATCAAACAATAGCTTAACAGGACCACTACCTGATTTTTCAGAGCTGCAATACTTAAAAACTCTGTAAGTTATAGAGATTTCAGTATCTGATATTTGTCAGTGTAAATAAAAAAAAAGTCATCTCACATATGCTATCTTAGCAGCAATTTATCAGGGAACAGACTCTCGGGTGAAATTCCTCCACTTCTCTTGAAAAGATCAAAGAATGGTTCCCTTATGTTAAGGTTTGTTTTGGTTTGAAATCAAGATGTTAATAAGTTTCTCACTGACCTAAGGTTCAAAGATGTGGACCTACTTTTTCTTGTAACTTCTTTGTTTTACTTTACTTCTTCAATCTCTTGAAACAAAATTGTTATGACCATAGTGTGGATCCGGATCTCTGCCGGAAAGGCCCATGTGAAAAGGCCAAAAAGAATATTGTCCCACTTGTGGCAGGCATTCTTTCAGCACTACTCTTCTTCATTGTATTGGGTTGTGTGCTGACTATCATTTGGAGGAGATACAACAGAAAACCAGGTCTGAAAATATATATAATTGTCTTACTTTCAAGCTAAACTGAGGCTCTCACAATCATTGACTTCAAAATGCAATAAACAAAGACCAAACTAAAATCTTGCATTTCAAATTATGTATTTAATAAAAAGGAAAAATGTCACATATTTAAATTACAGTATATAATAAAAATGACTTTCTGATAATAATAAATTTTGATTACTTTGTTTAGCCTCAAAGCAAGGTGTGAGATCAAACGAAGAATTTGTGCTGAAGACAAATAATAAACAGTTCTCCTACTCTGAGATAAGGACTATAACCAATAACTTTGAAAAAACAATTGGGAAGGGAGGATATGGAATTGTTTATCTTGGTTACTTAAAGGATGGCACACAAGCTGCTGTCAAAATGCTCTTGTCTAAATCTCCTGAAGGATCTCAGCAGTTTCAGACTGAGGCATGCTTCTCACCATAGAAATTTAAGATGGCATAATTTGAATTCAAAGAAATGTTATATCTAAGATTACATGCTTCCACCTATTTGCAGGCTCAACTCTTGATACGTGTGCATCATAAGAATTTAGCTTCCTTTCTTGGATACTGTAATGAAGTTGGACACACAGCCATCATTTACGAATACATGACTAATGGTAACTTGGAGGACTATCTTTCAGGTATATTAATTTGTTCTCCCGTTCATTCCATGCTTGTATTGCATAGTTACTTGATCAATGACTATACCCAAGTAAACAAGAAACTATACTCTATTTTTGTGTCTGAGTAGATGCTAAGAGAGAACCATTGAGTTGGAGACAGAGGATTCAGATAGCACTTGATGCTGCTCAAGGTTAGTGATTTGATTTGTCCATTCCTCACTTTGCTGTTACTGAAGGATACTGAGTTACTGTATTGAACCTATACTTCTAGGTATTGAGTACTTGCATCACGGCTGCAAGCCACCAATAGTCCACAGAGACATAAAGACTGCAAACATTTTACTGAATGAGAAACTGCAAGCAAAAGTAGCTGATTTTGGTTTCTCAAAACTTTTCTCAGCTGAAAATGAAAGTCATGTATCAACTATAGTTATTGGCACGGTTGGATATCTTGATCCAGAGTAAGTTTTATCAAACAAACATGGTGCCGTTTTTTTTATCTACAAGAAGGTTTTAAGTTGAACACATCTTTTTCAACCCATCTGAGTTTCCTTTTACAGATACTACATATCCAGCAGGCTGACTGAAAAAAGTGATGTTTATAGTTTTGGCATTGTGCTTTTGGAGCTAATTACTGGGCAGCCAGCTATAATAAAAGGTCATAATAACACTCACATTGTGCAATGGGTTAACCAATTTCTTGAAAGGGGAGATATACTACAAATTGTTGATCCAAAGATGCAGGGGGATTTTGACTTTGGTTCTATGTGGAAGGCCTTGGAGGCAGCAGTGGCTTGTGTGCCTTCAATCTCTATCCAAAGGCCATCAATGAATCACATTGTCGGTGAACTGAAAGAGTCCTTAAAAATGGAAGCAACCCGAGAAAAAGAAGGCATCAACTCGATTGAAATGAATGTTGTTGATCTTGAAGCTGGTTGTGGCCCAGATGCAAGATAGTGACCAAGAATGCGTTTTCTAGTTCTTTTTCCATTATTTTTAGTTTCTAATTTTTTTTTGTCAACCTCCAACTATATATAGTCTTGTGGATTTACAAGAGAATAAATCCATTATCCATCTAAAGTAAAAGGCATGCTACTGCTTAGCAAGAGAGACAAATCTGTGCAACGTATCTATAGTGTACAAAAGAGGTGTTAAAAATGTAATATGATTGGATGTGATCTATGAATATTTATTGGTTGTGAATCAAAATTCAATCCGAAAATGGAAAAAAAAAACTTGAATTATCCAATTTATTCACCAAAAATAAAACCACCGCCAATTCATCAGTGGGAAAAACTCCAAGTCTCCAACTCATGCAGCTATCTCGTGATCAAGATTATTATGCTGCCTCCTAATCACAAATTTTCAACAACTTCTCTCACCGACCACCATAGTAAATAAAAGAAACATTGTAAACAGACACGAGACAGGAGTTTGTGACTAGAAAGCAATATCACGTGTGAGGTTAAAACGTATGATCTCAAAAAACAGGAAACTATCGAAGGATGTAACCAGTTCATGTGTTCTCATTTAATAGTCATGCCCAACTTCAATCCTCCTCCATTAGTAGGGTGATAAGGGGTCATTTCAGTTGCCATATTAGTTCGACACTTCAACTTATAAATATAATACATGCACACAAGAAGGTTATTGTTAGCAATACAAAGATGAATATGAATAGCAGAAAAGGACTTCTTGTACTCTTTGCATTTGCCTTCTTGGCATGGGGTAATGCACAAAATACCCTTGTGCCAGCAATCATAATATTTGGTGACTCAGCCGTGGATGTTGGGAATAATGATTATTTGCCTACCCTTTTCAAGGCAAACTACCCTCCTTATGGAAGGGACTTTGTCAACCATCAACCCACTGGGAGGTTCTGCAATGGGAAACTAGCCACTGATATTACTGGTGAGGAAATAATTTTAAACTTGGAACTCACTCGGCTTGGTTAGAAATAATGTTTCATTTTTGTTGAAATAACGTTTACTTTTGCAGCTGAAACACTGGGTTTTAAGAGTTTTGCACCTGCATATCTTAGCCCTCAGGCTTCAGGGAAGAATCTCCTTATTGGAGCAAACTTTGCTTCTGCAGCGTCTGGTTATGATGAAAAGGCTGCTATTTTGAATGTAAGTTGGGAATGAATAGCGTGCGCACACACTCAGGCAAACTCGCATATCTTTGAAAATTTATGTTTTTCTAATATTATTTTTTGCAGCATGCGATTCCATTGTCTCAACAGTTAAAATATTACAAGGAATATCAATGCAAGCTGGCCAAGGTTGCTGGCAGTAAAAAAGCATCGCTTATTATTAAGGATGCGCTGTACATATTGAGTGCTGGCAGCAGTGATTTTGTGCAAAACTATTACGTCAATCCTTTGATCAACAAAGCCTTCACTCCTGATCAGTATTCTGCATACCTTGTGGGTGCATTTTCAATCTTTGTTAAGGTACTTTAATTTGTTACTGTTATTCTGCAAGCTATGGCTAGTAACTGGAAAAATGAGTTATAATCTTACCAAAACAGAAAAAGACTTTTAAAGGTGCTTTGCTTTGAACATAGGACTTGTATAAATTGGGAGCTAGGAAAGTTGGAGTGACTTCACTCCCACCTCTAGGTTGCCTACCTGCTGCAAGAACTTTGTTTGGTTTCCACGAGAATGGTTGTGTCTCGAGGATCAACAATGATGCCCAAGGATTTAACAAGAAAATCAAGTCAGCTGCAGCAAATCTCCAAAAGCAACTTCCTGGTCTTAAGATTGTTGTCTTTGATATTTTCAAACCTCTTTATGACCTTGTTCAGTCCCCTTCAAAATATGGTAACCTATACTTCATTTGCTAGAATACTATCACACATGACTTTGATCTCTTGGTGTAATAGGATGCTACTTATTCTTCTATACTGTCTTTTGATGTTCAACAGGTTTTGCCGAGGCAAGAAAAGGTTGCTGTGGTACTGGAATAGTGGAGACAACATCTTTAATGTGCAATCCAAAATCACCAGGAACTTGTTCTAATGCAACCCAATATGTGTTTTGGGATAGCGTCCATCCTTCACAAGCTGCTAACCAAGTTCTAGCCGATGCATTGATTTTACAAGGCATAGCCCTTATCACTTAAGGGCCCGTGGGTGTGTACAACAACTGTTCATGGAAATGATGCAAAAGAAGCCCGTCTTGTAGTATTTAATAAAATCTTAAGAAATTTCATATTAAATCATCGTGGAAATAATGCATGTACCACTGCTCATATTTATTTGTTCTTCTTTATCTTTTTTTCCAAATTTAATCAATGTCATTGTAAAATTCAAGGAACTTCCAATTTGAGATGCAATTATTGCTGCCGCTATGTTTCCACTTTGCATTCATAAGTACATACCCAAGGAATCACCTAAAAAACGAGAACACAGTTACATAATGCAGGTATAAGTCAGAAGAACACGATGGACATAATCACTCAACCGAAATTTTAAATTTTTCCGATGACAATGATATCACCGGCTACAATGTCTACGGCCAGATTTGACGTCATATGAACTATGATTGAAAATGCATTTTTATTTAATACACAGATGGTGTCTGAACTATACCTAACGGCTAATTTACATTGACTACTACACTGTATATACTTGTAATGCATGGTGATAATAAGTTACAAAAAACTAACTACAGGATGCTGATCTACTTCGTCTTTGATGTCTACCACTCAAGCTAGAGTCTTTTAAAGCTTCTGCATATTTCTCCAAATTATTTTTTTCCAAGCCTAAAGAATCTGAGAAGGAACCTCTTTGATGTGCACTGAGTTTCTTTGAGCTTCCCATGAAAACGCTATCTGAATTTCTCCTATCTACTTCTTCCTGAGTACTCATCAACCTAGAGAAATCAAGGGAAGTTCTAGATGTGACAATGAGAGTTGCAGACTCACTCCTAAGACCCTCAATTCCAGTTGAAGTACTTTGCTGTGGAGGATTGCTATCTTGATGTCCACATTTTTCTTGTGATGAAACATGACAATGGTGATGACTACTATCTTTACCTTGTATCAGTTGTCTAAGCTTGCTTAAAAGCTTGGTCTGGCTTGTGGTGTTAGTTTTGGCAGCAAAGGAATTATCAGAAAAATCATCACACTCTCCAAAGTCAGTGAGAGAAGAAGCCTGCGAGGAGGACCATTGATCTATATCAAAGTCCACAGTGTTCCCTGGTCCATCAGTATTTGCGTATTCAAGTATAAGCTGCTTGGCTTTCCTCTCAGACGTGGGGCTTAAGCTTCTGCTTAAGTCCTTTGCAACCATTTTACCTGGTGGGGCTTCAAAATTTCTTAGTTCATATCGTAAGCAAGCATTTATCCACCGCATATAAACTAATTCTTCAAGATCTGAACATCGATCAGAATGTAGTTGCTCAATTTCCTTCATCAAGCGCACGTTTTCTTGTTTAAGACACTCACTTTCTTGCTTCACAGCATCTACCTGCATCCCAAAAGCACAAGGTAAAAATTAGAGTCTAACAAGTAGTGACTGAAGGAAAGGTGTTGTTGATTATAAGCTCCGTACCTCTGGGTCTTCCAGAACTGCATTAGCAAGGATTTGGGTAGAATCCAATCTTCGAACTAAGTGAGAATTTTCTATATGCAATCTTAAATTAGATTTCCTCAACTCTTCTGCTTCAGACTCCAGATCCTTCAGCTTTTGCAGCTTTATTTGAATGTCCTGATCACAAGCAGCATCCTTGCATTGTTGGTCTTGCAACCTGGAAACTTTCTGTTGAAGACTTACGATCTGTTCCCTATTCTGTTCAGCTTCATACCTAATTTTCTCATTAAGCAATTTGACTTGTGCTTTTGCACTCTCAAGCTCAGCCAGCACTTTTGCATGATCAGAAACTTGTTCCTTTAGTCTCCAATTCTCAGACTGCAAGGTTTTAACCTTCAGATTGAACATCTTTACCTCAACAGTACTAGCTTTCAATCTATTTTGGAGCTCCATCACTACTGTTTCTTGCTCTCTAAGACCACAGTACTCGAGCAGTTGAACCTCAAGACTTTGTTCCCTGTCTTGAAGCATTCTAATCATATTCCTGAGTTGAGTTACCTCTTGCTCGTAGTCATCCTTATCAGGATCTGCATATACTTTTAACCACGGTGCTTCCATATCTTTGTTAAAAGAATTTCTGACAACTGTGGCTCCAAAGTCTACGACCTTAAGAGGATCACCATTTTGTGTACTGTCAGGAGAGAGAACAAGAGGAGAATTGCCAGTTATCACCCTGTCGGTGCAAGTTTCTTCCTGTAATAAAAGGAAATTTAATAACCCTGTTTTAGTTTTTTAAGTTTTCTGAAAAGAAAAAAAAAATTGCCAACTTTATGTAATGTGTATGATTAGTTATGTTAATTGGTAGTTGCATGCAAAGGTATCCTACATACAAATATTCTTTTTTTCCTCAAAAGTATCTTAGATACAGCACTATAATATGGAAGGTTTCAATGTTAAAATTCTGTTGGCCGACCAAATTTTCTTAACTCCTTATTTTACTCTAATTTTCTTAGTTCCAACAACAATTTTCTTGTTGTTCTTTTGTACAGTGCTCTTAATTTGACAGAGAGATATCTATCTCAACTTCTCCCTTTGTTTATAGGCAACATGCCTTGTTCAAACTATATCAGTCCATTAACCTAACTAATTAGTGGCTACGGGTACCTAACACCCTATTACTAAAAGATTTATACTTTTTAAATAGCTTCTTTTTTTGTTGGAAACCCTCACAATATTTAGAAGCTACATAAATTCCAACCCCCAAAATTGATAGTAATGAATCAACAATAAATCCTAATTAAAATGACAGCTTTAAAAATTCAGAAAAATACTATTCTCTCTGTGACAGAGTACATACTTGTACCCCCCCAAAAGCAACTTACAGAACACAGAAAATTTGCTGCTGAAATGGTGTTGCAAGTACTTAGTGCCGCCCCTATACCTCCTCCTGAATTAACTTCACTCTCGTGATCTGAGAAAGATAAAAAAAATGAAAAAAAAGAAGCTTATATTCATCATTCAAGGAAACAGGGGAAAAAGAGAGCTGAAATATTGGTGTGAGGCAAAAACCAACCGAAAGAACCCCCCTTGCGTGACTGGGAGGGCTTGATTCTTCTGATTCTGAAACGTGAGTAGAGAAATCCAGCAAATGAAAGAGCCAAAGCCAAACCAAATTTAAGCAGAACAGGCTTCACACCCGTTTCCTGTATGATCACCATCGTCACAACTAATCTAATTTCTCTTTGAGCCCTGAAGAGAGACAAAGATCACATAACTTTCCTTCATCATCATCAACATCCTCACCCATCTCAAACCCACGGAAAAAGCACAAGATTCATTTGTAGTTTATGCCTAGAAACACAAAAAAGTCATAGATAAGCAAAGTCCACAACCCACATAGGAAAATCATTACACGTGACCAGAAACCATTCACAAACCAATCACAAGAAAGTCAAATCACGCGAGGCTTACTAGTAACATGCTGGCTAGATTGGTTCCAGGCAAGTAATAGTAAAAAACAATAAAAAAAATAGTGCATGACATGATCCATCGCTATCAAAAGTCAAAAAAACTAAACGTCTGAAAGGGAGCATGAATGAACAAGTAAAAAACTCAATTCAAATTATGAAAGAAACAAAAAACCTCAAAGGCCAACACAAGTTAACATGAGAAGACAACAACTCAGGTGAGTTGTGAAAAATCTGTGGGTTTGGAGGTTTACTTAAATGCTATTGAGGTTGTCTTTTAGCAAATAGCTTTGGTTGCGTGTGAGGTTGTCCCTATCATGGACGAAACAGCAATTGGGCAGAATCGAATTGTTTGAAAAATCATGTCTTTATAGTTTATAGCTACAAACGTTGGCCATTGATTCTTGTCGTGTGGAGGAATGGTGAAGGCGACGTGGAAGGTGGGCCTTGTGAGCGTGAGTAACAGAGTTGAAATTAAAGAAATTGGAATTATGATATGAACAGAAAGAAAGCAATAAAATTGAAGATTCGATTCGATCGTTAACAGCGAAACCATTACTAATTAGAAAGAGAAACTGCAATATAATATTATGGCTATGGAAGAAGAAACAATAGCACAAATTATACTTGTGTAAATATTTTTATTTGTACTTTTTATTTTTATATTTAGTTTTTTTTTGTATTTATATATATATATATGTTTAATATTAAGATAACAATAAAATGATAAAAAAAAATTATTATATATTTTTAAAATAGTAAAATAAAATATTGGTATAAAGGATAAAATGAGAAAATAAAT
>Ga0123341_1004673_pt1 | contig 12069 bp, 10 predicted proteins | sample Turbeapinknodule_FD_89959 | JGI IMG/M metagenome (GOLD analysis project Ga0123341, IMG submission 89959) | Root nodule microbial communities of legume samples collected from Mexico - Turtle bean Mexico pink nodule | ecosystem: Host-associated > Plants > Roots > Nodule | place: Mexico: Nepantla... | reverse complement strand
TATATATATATATATATATATATATATTTGCCTTATAAATTCATTTATCACTAATGTTCTTAATCTGAATGATTGTTTAACAACTAACACGTAGCAAAATTGTTTTAAAACCATAAAAAGTAAAAGTTTGGTTTGGTTCATATATTAATTAACGAAATCAGATCCCCCATGTTTTCTTTTAATTTGTTAGGATAAATTTTTATCCTAAAATCGAATCAAACCGCATCACACCATTACTGAATGCTAGCAAATAATATAACAATAATACTTCCCTCGAAAAAAATAAATTATATTAATTATCCAATTTAATTATTAAATGTTAATTTTTTTACATTAGAAATTAAGATACTCATTTGTGTGTAATTTCATAGGTTCAATACTAAACTAATAGTATGTTAATTATAAAATAGACATGTGGTAACCGTTATTAATATCTTGATAATATAATAATATATACCCTCAAATAAGACTTATTTTTTCTTATGTGATGATCACAAACTTAGAACCATGACAAATTAACAATTTAATAGAATAATAAATAAAGAATTAAATATAATTTTCTTTTTTAAAGTATAATTTTGAAATTAATTTTTAACTCAGTATAAATTTTAATTCTTTTAGATATTTATAATAAAAACCTATTAGAATGAATGATTATTTTTTGAATGTAACAAACAAATTTCGAATGTCGATTATAGTGTTAAAATATTTTGTATTGATTTATTAAATTTATAATTATAATATCATTTATATTAAAAATGTATTTATTATGTAAAAAAAAACTAGATTCATACTATGCTTATTATAAGTGTCCCATAAATCTAAAGTTATACTATAAATCAATTTCGTATAAAAATATAGAAAAAATATATATTTAACTAAAAAATAAATAACAATTATTATAATATACATGAACCCCTATATAAGTATGATTGGGATGTACGGGTACATTGAAACGGAAGCATATATAAAATTGGAAAAATAATTATATATATGAGTTCCTTTTGTAGAATTGTTAAAGGGAAAACCGCTCCAAAGTGCATTTATATAATTGAAACTAATGATGCATGACGCATTTCCTCTATATTTAAAACTCTACATACCCATCTCTTTAAAATGTTCGTTTGATTAGGCTTTTATTTTATTAAAAGGTCATCTAAATTAAATATAAAAGTTAAATGTGATTTTAGTTTGATTTTAATTTTAAAAAAATAAACCAAATTATATTAACATTTTACCATTCAGTTTGAATTAATGTTTACAATTTTTGGTTATTTTAAATTTTTTTAATTTATAATTTTAGCTCGCTCTCATACCCATAAATAATCTACATGATCTTCCTGTTTGTATTTGTATAGGCAAATAGGGTTTAGATAATCTTACTGTTTGTATTTGTATAGGCAAATAGGGTTTAGATAGTACCTGAGACTAGGCGTGTGATTATTAATGTGTCGGTGATTTTGTGCTTTCTTCCTTCAAGTCTCCTTCCACAAATGTTGATGCTCGGTCGCATGGGGTGACCTGAAAAAGGCACTCTGACGCTCAAGTAAGTACTTTGCGTAAATAATGTATATTCATAATTGGTAAAAGCGTACCTTACACATTCGTGGTGAAGTTTATTTATAGTGTTGATCATGGGTCCTTTTGGTAATGGGTTTGACCAATCAAGCTTATAGGAAAGTATAAACATATTAAAGAATATTTGTTAATCAATACTTGGCTGATTTATTGGAGATATTTCTCGCATATTTCAGGATAAGTTATGGCTCATTAAGTGTTATTGTAACTGTCATTATTGTCATTTATTGCAAGTCCTGAGATGTTCTTTGACTCGAACAATCGGTCACCTAAACCGAGATAAGCTCGTCCGGTATCGACCGGTACACTTGCCCCCAGGCTCGAAGAAGATAATTTCTGAAGAGTCGTGAAATAACTGTTGGAGTTCCCGAGACAGGATGTGATTGATGTGTGCATTAAATGCTTGTCAGAGATGTGACGCTTGCTTTGTTGAAAAAAGCCGTCGTTTGATGAGTATTGTTCAATCAGAGCGATCTAACAGGTGCGATTTTGTGTTGTTTCGTATGCCGAGTGATACGAGCCACTGGATGACTAGTGATCTAACGGTGCAAAATGATTTACACGATAACCTTTTTCCTCTACAGGTTCGTATAAATAGGACCTCATTTGAATGTAGTAAGGTTTACGTCTTCATCATTGTGCTATAGAGTTTGCTTAGCTTGATCTGAGTGGCGAGTTTATTAACTTTTTCGCTTTCCTTGCACTAAGGTTAGTAATGTCTTCCTCTACTGATCTTTCTAATAGTATTTAAAATGTTGAGTCTTCTAAACTTACTTGTACCGCATCCGGTGGTGTGAGAGACATGAGTGACTCGAACCACACGGTCGACCCTAGGTTAGACTGTCCAAACTACCTGGTGGATCGATCCACGCGTCTTGGATGTCTCTACTTGCTTCAGGGGTCTCAATGATTTGGATAAGTTTTTATCCAAAGTATCCATCTTAAAACCTGATTCGCCCTCGAACGTAGTGGCTGCCAACAGTTGTGGCCACACCGACCGAGTGTGCCACGGTTGGGAAAGCACACCTCAAGACTCCCTTTTTGTATACAACAAATTTTTCAACGATTTACACATTACCCTCCCCTTTGATGAATTTACCATGGGGGTCCTTCAGATCCTTAATGTGGCGTCGATCCAAATGTATCCCAACTCGTGGGTGACCCTTCAAGCTTTTAGAATTATTTGCGATATTTTCAAGTTACTACCCACGCCTCAATTTTTTTATTTTATTATGATTCTCGTCTGAGTAATCCAATGAGTTTGTTGTCTTTAACAAGTCGACTAGTGAGTATTCGATTTGCACCCTATACCTTGTCATATAAGAATTTCAAAGAAAAATACTTCAAAAATTTTGTAGAGCCGGACGACAAACCCTACTTCTATGATGCAGAAGGGAGAACAAAATTTCCTTTTCATTGGACCCAAAATCCACAAAGATATGTCTCATCGTCGAGGTCTTCAATGACTCCTTTGGATAAAGAAATTTTTTCTGTTCTCTACTAGCTCCTGAATAAGTTATCCACTCAGGAATTGGTAGCTTTGTATGAGTCGTCCAAGAGGTGGATAGATTTCATTGGTATGTAGACTCTTTATGTGCATGATTGCATTCATTATTTTGACGAGGTGTTTAATTCGTTCGTGTTTTGCAATTACCATGTCGCGTGCAGATCCAGATTTGACGAATTATCTGAAGCAATTGCAAAGGCAGGCGGACACAAGAAAACTGAGTAGCTTTGAATTACTTGGCACAACGAACCTAACCCCACAGTCGACGTGGTGCCATCGAAGACAACTGTACCTCTAGTGAATCCCAAAAAACAGGGTTGGTCGACGAAAACCACACAATAAAAGGTAGAGGTGGGGTCGTCTTCTCGCCAGCCAACCTTGCTCGGCCCAAATTTACGATTGGCCCAAGGTGTCCAAGTTGCTCTAACTTCGAAAGTAGAGAACATCTTGGCAGCTGTCCCTAAAAATGACCTAGTGGTGGAGCTGGTCGACATTCATAGTCACGCCCTGATTATTGGTCGGATGTTGTGAGAAGAGCTGGAGAAGAACTCAGCCACCGTGGTGGCGAAGATGAAGGCAGACTTAAATGAATCATCCAACTCCCTAAAGACTACCTTAGATGCCATGGGAGCACTAGATGAAAAGTTGCACTAAGTCACCAAGGAGGCCAACGAGGCGAAGAAAGAGGCGGGGAAGGTCGAAGCTGAGAAAACTGGAAATTGGTTTTTGTGAGAGGTTGTACTTGAATGCATGATTGAGAGTCTTCCTTATCTTAAAATTTGGTTTCTTAGTTAGTTCGAATTGTTCTAATTAATTTCTCGGACACATGATTCAATAGAGAGGAGATAAGCATTCCCATGAAGTATACGCATGGAACAAAGTGGGTATTGATTAAACCAGTAGACACATGCTTTACTGGTGAGTTTCAATTGAATTAGATTGACGCATGTTCAATCTAGTTTACCTCTGTTAGAGGATTGATAAATGATTAATCTTTGGAGAACCTATGAAGAATTCAATGGTGGAGGAACTTGGGGATCAACCGCTTTTTCTTTGTTGTTTTAATCTTTTATTTTTATTTTTTGCACATCTATCTAAACCCCTTTTTTATTATTATTGTTATTGCTATCTTTTATTGCTTTGCAGATATATTCTAAACACTGATTTATTGATTTTAACTATTGAAATCGTTAGGAGACGACTTGAGGTCATCTGACCACAATTATACTATCATCTCTCTAGTGTTAGACAAGTCTATGCTACAACTATATTAATTTGACAGCAAAACGACAACTATCAAGGTGCGCTCAATGAATTTAGTTGAAATTTATTTACCTTATTCGGATCGCGTTCGGCAATAGTTATTTTAATCTTATTGCGCTCGGCGATCGTAGTTTGTATTTGTCGAGTTACTTGTAGTAACCTAAGATGAGGTAGGATAAGGTGGTCTGATCGAGTCATTATTCTCGATACATTCAAGCTAGTTGAGGGGTTATGCTCAATGAATTCAACTGGAGTAAAGACTCTAATTACTCAGATCGCTCAAGGCAATAGTTATTTAAGCCAGTTGAGGGGTTATCCTCAATGAGTTTAGTTGGAGTAACAACTCCTATTATTCTGATCACTCGAGGCGAAAGTTATTTAAGCCGGTTGAAGGGTTGTCCTCAATGAATTCAATTGGAGTAACAACTCCTTTTATTCTTATCGCTTTAGGCGATAATGTGATAATGATTTGGTCAGTTACAAGGGTCGATACCAAGTAATCCCGATTCAATAGCATAAATAGGCAAGAATATAATTTTAAAGTGTCTCAGTTAACTAAGTGAGGAAAGAATACACTATTGTTATTGAATTGTTTGAACTATAATAGAATTTGAGATCGTGGCATTCCATGTTCTCAGTACAGTTTTGCATGATAAAAAATTTAAGTAATAGGCTTCACTGACCGTCGTGTCAGAAATGCGAAAAGGTCCTTCCCAATTGCTCGAGAACTTGCCCTCATTCTTTTGAGCATCACTATGCATTCGCTAGACTAAATCTTCCTTTTGAAAGCTTCTTTGTTTTACCTTCGAATTATATTTTCTTGTCGCCTGAGCCTTGCATGTTTATTTCCTTATTTTGCTTTTGTCCATGAATTTGTTGATCAGGTTGGGGCTTATCAACCAAATTTCCTTATTAAAATTGAAATAAAAAATTTGTTGTCGTAGAGAGGGCTCTCCGACTTCAACTAGGATCATAGCTTTCGTCCCAAAAGTCAGGTTGTATGGGATTTCCTATGTAGTAGACTATGGTGTACATCGATAAGCCCACAAGACTTTGAGAAGCTCTTCGGTCCACTTACCTTTAACTGGGTCGAGTCTCTTTTTTATTTCATTAAGAATGAGTTTATTGTCAGTCTCGGCTTGGTCATTGGTTTGCGGGGGTTCCACTGAACTCGTGATATGTTTAATATCAAGCTTCTCATAAAATTCAATCAATCTTCGGTCGGTAAATTGTCTATCGTTGTCGATGATAATGACATGTAGTATTCCAAAATGATACACAATATTTTTCCAAACAAAATTTTGGACACTCCGTGTTGTGATAGCCTCCAAGGGTTCAACCTCTATCCACTTAGTAAAATAGTTTATTCCCAATAAGAGAAATTTGCACTACCCCTTCCCTGGAGTGAAGGGTCTGATGAAGGTTCGCAGGCCTTTGGTGAGATAAGCTACCTTACTCCTGACATTTAAAGCATTTCCGCACAAATTTTGTACAATCGTTGTGTAGGGTCGGCCAATAATAACTTGTCTGTAATACCTTAGTTGCCATTGTTCTTGCTCCCGAGTGCATACCGCATACCACGTCGTGTATTTCCCGCATGACATAGTCAGGTTGATCAGGGGTGATACATTTTAAGAGAGGTCAAGTATATCCCCGATGGTAGAGATCTTCGTCGATAAGAAGAAACCGGGCGGCCTGCGGACGCATTATTCTTTCAGAATGTGCCCTGTAGTTCCCATCTGTTAAAAACTGTTTGATCGGTGTCATCCAATTTGGCTCCAAGTCTGTCGTCATGCACTTGTCTGAGCTGATACTGGGATAGCTAAGGGTAATGTAGATGACCGACTAATGGAGCTCTTTCTTTTTTATTGTGGTGAGGCGTGAGAGCATATCAACTAGGGCACCCGGCGAATGTGCTGGATTGTTACCTCAGTAAATATGGCCATCAGATTCTGAACGAAATGGTAGTACCATCGTAGCAATGATTCTTTGACCTTGAATTCTCCTTTTAGCTGTCTGACGAAAAGTTGAGAGTCACTTTTGCAAACAAGTTTTTCTACCTCCAAATTGAGGGCTAGGTTGAGACCGGCTATGATGGCCTCATATTCGGCCTAGTTGTTTGAAGTTTTAAACTCAAATTTTAATGCTTGCTCAAAAAGAACATCACTGGGTCCTTCAAGCACTACCCCTACATAGGACGATCTACTGTTAAAGGAACCATCTACAAGTAGAGTCCATTGACAACCATCCTACTCGGTTAGAGGAGGATTGAGCTCAGCTGCAAAATCATCTAAAGCTTGCAATTTAATTGCCCCCCTAGGTTGGTACTAAATCTGAAATTTCGATAACTCCACAACCCATCCTATCATCCGTCTGACCAAGTTTGGTTTTGCTAGTATATTCATTATAGGATAATCAGTTTTGACGATGATGCAATGATTCTGGAAGTACATGCGCATTTGTCATGTAGTTATCACCAAGGCCAAGACGACCTTCTCAATCATCTGATATCGAACGTCGGCGTCGTGTAGCACTCGACTGATGCAGTAAACTGGTTATTCTTCCTTTTCAATCTCTTGAACCAATGTTGCATTGATGGCATCCTTGACATGTTGTTGGCACGAATCGGACTTGACGATAATGTCATCCACATCAATTTCAACACTCTCGATGAGCATTCCCTTGAAAATGTAGTCCATCAGTTATTAATAGGTGGCACCTGCATTTTTGAGACCAGGCGACATGACTTCGTAATAGTTGTTGTAGTCGGTCATGAACGTTGTCTTTTCTTTGTCTCTCAAATGCATCCGAATTTGGTTATATCCAGAATATGCATCTAAAAAACTTAAGATGGTGTGGCCTGCTGCTTCATCGACAAGTCGGTCAATGCTCAATAAAGGAAAAGAATCCTTCAGACATGCTTTATTGAGGTCAGTAAATTAGTACACATCTTCCACTTACGATTTGATTTTTTTACTATGACCACGTTGGCCAACCATGTAGTGTAGTGCGTTTTTTTATGAAGCCAATTTTTACCAACTTCTCGGCCTCTTGTCGTGCGACCACACACTTTACTTAGCCCATTTTTCATTTTTTATGGGCTAATAGCTTGGCTTCTTTGTAAATGGAGAGGTGATGTGTAATAATATCTGAGCTCATCCTGGGCTTGTCAGTAACTGTCCAAGCAAACAAATCAGTGTTATTAACCAAGGTTTGGCTTATCAATTTGTTGTCGTCCGGTTTTAGGGACGTCCAATGTACGTCTTGTGTTCATCGTCTTGAAGGGGTAAACAACGAAGGTCCTCACCCGGCTCAATGTGGTCTTCATCGAGCCAAGGATCAAGATTCACAAGAGTGACCATGTGTTCTTTCGTTCTTCCTTCTCGGTACCGATCCTTGGTTGTCTCCCTGTACGCATACGATTGTCCTCTCCTTTCTCGAGACCGTCCGCGCGGTGAGGCTTTGTACAACTGATTGGTCGGCTCAACCTTCAAATTGGCAACGTAACATTCACGAGTTGTCTTTTGATCCACATGGACTGTTACAATGTCACCAACTACCAATGGAAACTTCATCGCTAGCTAGAGAGTAGACAATATTGCTTGCAAACGATTTATGGACGATCGTCTGAGTAGTATATTATAAGAGGTATTTGCATGTACCAGTAAATACCTGATTTTTATCGTTTTACTAATGTATCCTTCTTCCCCGAACGTGGTATACAGGTCGATGAATCCCCTTGTGTCCACCCGCTCCCCTGAAAATTCGACAATCTGCTCATCGTAGGGTTGAATTTCCAACTTGGGAATCCTCATGTTCTTAAAGATCTTGCAATACAGAATATCGATTGAGCTGCCTTGGTCCACCAAAACCTTGGTGATGGCGAACTTATCTATTTCTACATATTACCATAGGGTCTTCCTGGGCCGAGTCGGTGGTGGTGATATTGTTGTTTGTGAATGTAATCGGGGACATCCTCAGTCAGCTCCTGGTGGCTACAGAATGGACCAACTGGACGACCCGAATGTGCTTATTTCTGGTAGAATTAGAGCATTCGCCTCCAGCGAAGCCTCCAACGATTGTATTTGCTTCTGTTGGGTTCAATAGTGTCAAAGTTCAAGAGGGGGGGTGAATTGACCTTTTAAAACTTTCGCGCAGATTCTAGTTTTATCACAGTACAAAGAGAATAAATCGATTTATTTGGCAATGAACATATTTATTTTGACACTGTGTATGTTTAAAAACCGTTTATATCAGCCAGGTAATTCTTAAGGTTATGCAGATTAATTTGCAAGCCACACACACACTGATTTTAAAGAGAAAACTATGAACAGCTAAAACAGTGACCTTTAATTTTCAAGCAAGTGATTAAGGTTCAATTATTAGCTTGACAATCAATTCGGTAACCTATCACAATCAACCTGTTCCAGTTGTATTTAATAGATCATATATCTTCTTAACAAAACCAAACTGATTTTTCAGAAAATAAGAACTGTATGAACAAGCCCAGAAAGAACAGATTCATTTTTAATTGAACAAATTCAATTTCTGGCAGATTAACAGATAAGCAAGAATTCGAGTGCAGGGATGAAGAGAAATGAACACACAACAGTTATACTAGTTCACTCAAATGAGCTACATCCAGTCTCACCTAATCCAAGGTGAAATCTACTAAACAAAATGTACCAAACACACTTACACAACCACTGTTCTTGAACCCTACAAGAAACTTGGCACACTTGTTGAAAAACACTATTTCAAAACACACACTCTTCAAGAAATCCTATCAAGAAGAGTTTACAATCACACTTTTACAAGAAAAGAAATATGAAACGAATACACCTGATAGAGGATGCAAAAATCTGCCTTAGACCAGTAGAACAGATTGCTCACACAGTAGCAACACCTCTCACCAAGCCTTAGAACCAACCAAGAACAAGCACACTTTTGATTTTTAAAATCTTTCAAGAACACATGCTAGTTCTCTGTAAATCCTTAATTGTCTGTTGTAAAACTTGTTTCTCAATTGTATCATTCAACTTTAAACGTAGGAACAAGTTTTCTTTTTATAGTCAAACAACTTATAACAGATTTTCAAAAAACAGTTAAAGCTATTATAAAAAGAACAGATTGAAAATAAAATAAACAGATTTATTTTCAAAGGCAGTTAGAGAATCTGTTATGTGAAGGAGACTCAGTCAACCACTCTGGTGCAAGGATAAAACGAAAAAACTTTTAAGATAAACATTGCACCAGACTAAAAAGAATTTATTCATTTACAGATGAACAAATTTATTTTTCAAAACGATAACAGAAAAGACTTAACTATTGAAACACAGTCGTTTTTGAAAGAGTAAAGACTTAGTCAATGCATCAGTTTAAAAAAGAATCCATTCATTTAGAAAAAGAACATATTTATTTTTTATGCAGTAAGGGTGTTTTTTTGCAACACATGTGAAAAACAGTTTCAGAAAATTTGTGTTTGCTCTTATCACATGGTCAGGGATTAAGAGGTGAGTTACCTAGCAAAAAGCCTACTTTAAACAACCTCTAACCTATACCTAAGACATTCTTAAAGCAAAAGTAAATACACATGAAATTTACTCAAATGACTTCATCAAACACATGTCTTGAAGGGGCAGCAACCATCTTCAACAGCTTTGTGTTCGGTGTTTCGAATGGGATTGGACCGGCTATAGTATTCATAACCTCTCAGGCACCGCGTTTTGTCCAATCGTTCCTCCTAGGACTCTCACTTCGCGGTCGATTTCTTCGTACTAAGCTCTCACTCCTTGTTCTCTTGGTTAGACACTAGTTTTCATCAAAACGACGTGTGTCATCTCGCCCACGCTTATCGTATTGCTCTTTATGACTCCTGGGTGGGTATTTCTCCCTTTGTAAAGATCGGTACGAGCTAGTGTTGGTCTTGAAAATTTTGTGCAAGTGGCCAACTTGGATGAGTTCTTTTATCTTGTCCTTCAATGCTTGACATCCCTCGGTCATATGGTCGTAATTGTAATGGTACTGAAAGTGTTTAGACGTATCAGTACTTTTTGGACTTTGTGACTGCCTTAAGGTTGAGATTAATTAGACTTGTAGTGCTTTTGTCTAGAACCCACCCCTTGGAGCATTCAATAGGGTGTAACTAAGAAACCAAGGTCCCTAATTTTCTCTGAAAGGGTCGAACCGAACCGATGTAGGTCGATTCCCTTTGTCTTTCTCCTTCCCTTTATCTCCACTTTCAGACCAAATGTTTTTGTTATAGTCGGTGTGCTCTTCCATCTGCATGAACTTGGTTGCACGGTTCATCAATTCATCGAGATTTGAGTCGGTCTCTTGATCAAACTTTCGGTGAACCGACCTGGTCGGATTGCTGAGACTAAGTGATGCATGGTTATTTATGGCATGAGGTTTCTAATGCCTATGCAGAATTTACTAAATCTATCCATGAACGCCTGCAACGATTCTCGTTTTTCTTGCTTTACATTGAGGAGAGACATGGATGAGGTGTGATGCGGTCGGCTTGTTGCATATTAAGTGGTGAACTTAGTTGTTAAGACTTTAAAGCTTTCCGCAGAGTTAATAGGGAGATGGGTGAACTAGCCGGGGTGGCCCTGGAATAGAGGTGGGGAAAACCTTACACCATACTACTTTGTTGGTTGTGTAAAGGGTCATATGTGTCTTGAAGACATTTAGGTGCTCGTCTTGATCATTTGAGTCGTCATAGAGTTTAATGGTCAGTCCCTTCCACTTGGAGAGGAGTTGTGTTTTGATTATCTCATCTGTAAAAGGGTATCCTCTCAGGTCTTCATCGTCGTCAAGCAGAAGAGTGTGTTTGGAACTTTGATGAGTCTGTGTTCGAGAGTGTTCTTCTCGTTCGCACCCATCAAGTTGTTGCTTTAGTTCTTTATTTTGCTCCTTAAGAAGGAGTACTACCTCTTCATTCCGACATCAATCCTCTTCATTCTGCAGTTGATCTTCAATGCCTTTTTGTCGTATTTCCTCCATTTATTGGTGTTGTTCCTTGTTGACACCATTATTGATGGTCTATACTCGTTGTAATCGACTACTATCGCAATCTCATGGTGGGCGCCAATTGTACCTGTATAGGCAAATAGGACCTAGATAGTACCTGAGACTGGGCGTGCGATTGTTGACGTGTCGATGATCCTCTACTTCCTTCCTTCAAGTCTCTTTCCACAAATGTTGATGCTCGGTCTGTCGGGGGTGACCTAGAAAAGGTACTCTGACGCTCAAGTAAGTACTCTGCGTAAAGATTGCATATTAGTAATTGGTAAAAACGTACCTTACACCTCCATGGAGAAGTTTATTTATAATGTTTATCATGGACCCTTCTCATAATGGATTTGACCAATCAAGTAACGATTATCAAGCTTATTTGTAGCATAATCCCTGACTTATAGGAAACTATAAACATATTAGAGAATATCAGTTAATCAATATTTGGCTGATTTATCAAAGATATTTTACACATATTTCGGGAAAAGGTATGGCTCATTATCATTGTAATTGTCATTATTGTCATTTATTGTACGTCAATATTCTTTGACTCAGACGGTTGATCACCTAAACTGAGACAGACTCATCGGATAAAATACATTGTTATTGTTAGAAACATTTTGATGATTATAAATATATTGTAAGTGAAATATAATGAAATAGTAAATAGTCTTTAATATAATAAAAATATTTAATTACCT